>Ga0209088_10000069_pt1 | contig 77704 bp, 98 predicted proteins | sample S_140625_EF_Meta_FD_187324 | JGI IMG/M metagenome (GOLD analysis project Ga0209088, IMG submission 187324) | Freshwater microbial communities from Lake Simoncouche, Canada to study carbon cycling - S_140625_EF_MetaG (SPAdes) (version 2) | ecosystem: Environmental > Aquatic > Freshwater > Lake ... | reverse complement strand
TTAAACAAGGTAATTTTGCCTGTTATCCGTCGTGTTATGCCAACAGTTATCGCTAACGAAATCGTTGGTGTTCAGCCAATGACTGGCCCAGTTGGTCAAATCCACACATTGCGTGTACGTTATGCTCAAACAGCTAATGGCGCAACTGCTGGTTCTGAAGCACTAAGCCCGTTTGATATTGCTACAGCATACTCTGGTGCTAGCAATGGTAAAGGTGAAGCTACAAGTACTTTAGAAGGTACACCAGGTAACAAGTTAAGCATTCAAGTATTGAAGCAAACTGTTGAAGCTAAAACACGTAAGATGTCCGCTCGTTGGACATTTGAAGCTGCTCAAGACGCACAAGCCATGCACGGTTTGGACGTTGAAGCAGAAATTATGGCTGCTTTGGCACAAGAAATCACAGCTGAAATCGACCAAGAATTGTTAGCAAGTCTATCAACATTGGCTGGTACAGCAGTTCACACGTTCGACCAGACTAGTGGTTCATTCACTGGTACTGCTACTTACGTTGGTGACCAACACGCTGTTTTGGCTATCCAAATCAATGATGTTGCTAACCGTATTGCTCAGCGTACACGTCGTGGTGCTGGTAACTTCGTAGTTGTTAGCCCAACAGCTTTAACAATTCTACAAAGCGCAACAACAAGTGCTTTCGCTCGCACAACAGAAGGTACATTCGAAGCTCCAACAAACACAAAGTTTGCTGGTACATTGAACAGTTCTGTTAAAGTTTATGTAAACAGCTATGCGGCAGCCAATGCTCCATTGTTAGTTGGTTACAAAGGCCCTAACGAGATGGACGCAGCCGCGTTCTATTGCCCATACATTCCATTGATGAGTTCTGGTGTTGTTCTTGACCCAGCAACAATGGAACCAGTAGTTAGCTTCATGACACGTTATGGTTATGTTGAGTTGACAAACACAGCAAGCTCTTTGGGCAACGCTGCTGACTACCTAGGCAAAATTGCTATTGGTGACGTTAAGTACATGTAATCCATTACATAGTATTTTTACTACAAAAAGGACTCTTCGGAGTCCTTTTTTAATATGTGATTAAAATAAATACTATTATGCTAAAAACAGTAAGTGAAGAAGTTAAATTGTTTCGATTAGATATTTGTAAGAGTTGTGACAATTTCAACAAAACAATTAAGATTTGCAAACACTGTGGATGTTATATGCCAGCTAAATCAATGTTTGCAAGTGCCGAATGTCCCGAAGATAAATGGACAACTAGTCAGCCTGGTGAAAATCTAATAAATAAGATAGAAGAAATGATTCTCGAAAGCTGGAATAAACAATGACCGACATATACACAAAATTACATGGTACAACCACTGATAGATTTAAAATAGGCTTAAAGAACCAACGTGTAACTTTGTCCGGAGTCACAACTAATACAGTAACCGCAGAATTATTAGACAGGGATAGTTTAAAATACACAGTTGAATCCACAGTATTTTTCACAGCTTATATTATAGGACAAGGCGTAAATGTAGCCGCTTATGAAATAAAAGGTTGTTATCTTCAAGGTACAACAACTATATCAGGATATGTTACAAATACATATGTAGACACAGCAGATTTTATAGAACCAACAATAAATTTTAACTCGTTGGGTGAAATGACAGTAACCTGTACCGGTACAGCCACCGACACTATTAACTGGACAGCAGTTATTGATCTTGTTTCAATTTAAGAGAGTAATATGTCAATTAAAATAAATCACTCAAAAGAAACATTTACACCTGAAAGCGGTGTACTAGCAGTTGATAGCACAGGGGCTATAAAAATACCAGTGGGTTCAACTATCAATCGTCCAACAATTGGTGTACAAGGATATGTCAGATTTGCAGAATCTGAACCAGAGTATCATGACGGCACAGAATGGAAATCTTTTGCCAGTACGAATTATGTACAGTCTCAACTAAGTCTCGGTGGACAAACAGTGGCACAAGCAATTGCCAACTTGTCATTAGATAACTTAACTGATGTTACAGTAAGTTTTCCATCAGAAGGTCAGGTATTAGCATATGATGCAATGCTGGGACAGTTTAGAAGTCAAAACAATGTATTAACACCTATAACAAGAACATTTACTGCTGATGGTGCCACACTGGAATTTGATATTATTAATTCGGTTAGCTCAGTTAATAATTTAGTTGTAACAGTCAACGGTGTAACGCAGGAACCTTTTTACAGCTATACTATTATCAATGGAAATATTGTTGCCTTTGATGAAGCTCCTGAAGACGGTGATAGAATACAAGTAAGAATATTAAGAAGTAATACAACAACTGATAGACCTCGTCCGAAGATTCTCGATGTCATTTATGGCACTATTAGCAACTATCACGTAATTACACTGGTTGCTACAGATATCACGTACGGCACTGGCGTTAAAATTGGAGAAGTACCTGTGACAAGAATTGACTATATCAGTCAAAATACCATTCAACTCATGGTTGAAAACTCGATTTCGATAAATACATTACAGGGCAAGGACCTTACGCTAGTTGATACTAGTGGAAATGAATTCAGATTTCCTAATCTGATTAACTACGGTACTAATGTACCATATTGGACAAATTCCAATTCCTACATAGGAACTTTTTCAGGCGGTAATGCCATTAACTACACATTAGGTGTAATCAATGCTACAAATGTAACATTGACCGCTGCAAATGCCAGCGAACAATCCTTACCATGGCTCATGGTAACTGGAACAAATCTAACAGGTACTGCTCCTAATAACAGTAGTCCCAGCAGATATGAAATCACAGTAACGGCTAGCAACGGAAGCGTTAATATAACGAAAAACTTTTGGTTGCTGGTAATTTAAAATTTATTCTCAAGTTGGCGGCATACCACACTTAAAAATGCTAAAAGTTTCGATAGAAACTGGTATAGAGGATAATATCATGCCGATGATTAAAATAAGATCAAGTTCTATTATTGGATCAGTTGACCTCGAAGGAGTTCCAACTGCACCGACAGCACCGGCTGATACACATGATTCACAGATTGCATCGACTCAATTCGTTGAGCAAGCTATCAGTGAGTTAGTTGATTCGGCACCCTCGATATTAAACACATTAGCTGAATTGGCAGCGTCGATGAGTAACGACGGTAAACAAACTTAAAAATAAGTTTCAATAGAAACTTAATAAAAAAGGAATTAATAATATGCCTATTATTAAAGCAAGGTCGAGCAGTATTATAAGCTCGGTCGACTTACGTGGTCAACCAACAGCAGCTACAGCCGCTGCCGGTACAAATACTACACAAATCGCTTCTACTGGTTACGTTCGTCAAGCCGTAGCAGACTTAATCGCTTCAGCACCAAACGTACTAGATACATTAAATGAACTAGCACTAGCACTTGGTAATGATGCAAATTTTTCAACAACAATTACAACTGCATTAGCAGGTAAGGTTGCATTGGCTGGCAGCACAATGACAGGTCTATTGACATTGTCAGGCGCTCCACAAAACGATTTACATGCCGCTACTAAATTGTACGTAGATCAAGCCATCAATGCACAGATGATTTATAGCACAGACGACGTCGATGAAGGTACAACAAACTTGTACTTTACACAAGACCGTGCTCGTGCATCTGTTTCATTGACAAGTGATAACGCTACAGTTATTTCTTATAATCAAACAACTGGTGCATTTACATATAATCACCCAACAAGTGATGGTATCTTAGAAGGTACAACTAACAAGTATTACACAACAGCCCGTGTGCGTAATGACATTGGTTTGACAAGTGATGACAATCAAATTTTAAGTTATGGTTCAAGTACAGGTCAGTTTACTTTTACAACACCAAATACTGATAAGATCACTGAAGGTGTAATTAACCAGTACTTTACAACAGCCCGTGCTCGCGCAAGTGTAAGTAATGGTAGTAATATTGACTATAATGCCTCAACAGGTGTTATCAGTACACAAGCCGCCGTTTGGAGTGTTAACACACAAACCGGTGATGTGGTACTAGACACAGATAATATCGATGAAGGTAGTGCAAATTTGTACTTCACTAATGCTCGCGCAGCCGGTGCAATTACATTAACAACCGACGACTCAAGCATTTTATCGTATGCAAATGGTGCGTTTACATTTGCCAAGCCCGACACTGATAAAGTTGCCGAAGGCGAAGACAATTTATACTTCACAACAGCCCGTGCTCGCGAAAGCATTAGTGCAACTGGATGGAATGTTTTAAGTTACAACAACCAAACTGGTGTTATTAATATTACTGCTCCAAGTACAACTAATGTGTCAGAAGGTACAAATTTGTACTTTACAGACAGTCGTGCTCGTTTAGCATTAAGTGCAAGCAAAGACGCCGGTGACGGTAGTTTCAGCTATAACAGTGCAACTGGTGCATTCTTATACACTGGTCCAGATGATGCTGATTATCGTCAAGCAGTTAGTGCCAACACTAACAGCGGTGATGGCGAATTGAGCTATAGTAGTACTACTGGTGTATTTACATTTGATGGCCCAACAAACTCTGATTATCGTCAAGCAGTTAGCGCAGTTAGTGCCAGCGGCGACGGTGACTTAGCTTATAACAGCACAACTGGTGTGTTCACATACACAGGTCCAAGTGCTGCTGAAACTCGTGTTCACTTCAGTGCCACAACAAGCGGTACTGGTCATGGTGGTCTAACATATGACGATGCAACTGGCGCATTCACATACGCTAAAGTTACAAGTGCAAATGTTCGTGGTGAAATTAGTGCTACAACAAGTGGCGCTGGTTTTGGCGGTCTAACATATGACAACGCAACTGGTGTAGTTACATACGCTAAAGTTACAAGTGCAGATGTTCGTGGTGAAATTAGTGCTACAACAGCAAGTGGTGTTACATACACAGCCGCAACTGGTGTTATTGCTCTTGCAAGTATTCCAAATGCTAGCTTGACAAACAGTGAAGTTACAGTTAACGGTTATGCCATTTCATTAGGCGGAAACAAAACATTGAACGCTGACGATATTGCCGAAGCAATTGGTGGTACTAACAAGTATTATACAGAAGCACGTTTTGACACATCTTTAGCTACTAAGACTACTGATGATGTTGCAGAAGGTGACAACCTATATTACACACAAACTCGTTTCAACTCGGCATTTACTGCCAAGTCAACAACAGATTTGTCTGAAGGCACTAATCTATACTTCACAACAACTCGCGCTCGCAATAGCGTAAGTGGTGGTACAGGTGTAACATATTCAGCTAGTACCGGTGATATTTCAATTGGTCAAGCAGTTGGCACAACAGACGAAGTTACTTTTGCTAAAGTAACATCTCCAGTAACTGGTAATGTAACTGGTAATGTATCTGGTAATGCAGGTACAGCTACTAAGTTGGCTACTGCACGTAACATCAACGGCGTAGCTTTTGATGGCTCAACAAACGTAATAGTTCACACAGCTGGTACTGGTGTATCTATTAGTGGTACAGAAATTGCAATTGGTCAAGATGTTAGCACAACTAGCGACGTTACTTTTGGTGACGTAACAGTTAGCGGTGACTTAACAGTTAACGGTACAATGACTGCTGTAAATTCTACAACAGTTACTATCGCTGACAAGAACTTGACATTGGCAAGTGGTGCCGCAAGTGCCGCAGTTGCTGACGGTGCTGGTATTACTGTTGCCGGTGCTAATGCTACTATCAACTACGCAAGTGGTACAGATACATGGGACTTCAACAAGAGTGTTAAAGTTACAGGTGGTCTAGAAGTAACAACTAGTTTAACTGCTCCGACATTCATTGGTAATTTAACTGGTAATGTTACAGGTAACCTAACTGGTGAAGTAACTGGTAACGCATCTACAGCTACAGCATTGAAAACAGCACGTAACATTCAAGGCGTAAGTTTTGATGGTACTGCGCCTATTACAGTAGTTACTGCTGGTACAGGTGTAACAGTAACTGGTACAGAAGTTAAAATTGGTCAAGCAGTTGGCACAACAGACGAAGTTACTTTTGCTAAAGTAACATCTCCAGTAACTGGTGATGTAACTGGTAATGTATCTGGTAATGCAGGTACAGCTACTAAGTTATTTACGGCCCGTAACATTCAAGGCGTGAGTTTTGATGGTACTGCGCCTATTACAGTAGTTACTGCTGGTACAGGTGTAACAGTAACTGGTACTGAAGTTAAAATTGGTCAAGCAGTTGGCACAACAGACAGCGTTACTTTTGCTGGTGTAACTAGTGATGTAACCGGTAACCTAACAGGTAACGTACTAGGTAACGTAGTAGGTCAAGTCAGCGATATCAGCAACCATGACACAGATGAATTGGCAGAAGGTGTAACAAACTTATACTTCTTAGACAGTCGTGCTCAGGCCGCAGTAAGTGCCGCTAACAGTGGTACAGGTCATGGCGCTTTGAGCTATAACAGTGCAACTGGTGTATTTACTTTTGCTAAAGTTACAGCCGCAAACATTCGCGGTGAAGTAAGTGCAGTTAAAGACAGTGGTGATGGTAATTTCAGTTATGCTAGTTCAACTGGTGTATTTACTTACACTGGACCAACTGATGCTGATTACCGTGATGCAGTTAGTGCAACTAAAGTAAGTGGTGATGGCAACTTCAGCTATGACAGCGCAACTGGTGTATTCAGTTACACAGGCCCAAGTGCTGCCGATGCTCGCGCCCACTTCAATGCAGTTGATGCCGGCGGTGACGGTAGTTTCAGCTACAATCAAGCAACAGGTGAATTCACTTACACTGGTCCAAGTGCCAGCGAAGTTCGTGCTCATATCAGTGCTACAACAGCAAGTGGTGCAACATATGATTCAGCGACAGGTGTTATTGCTCTAGCAAGTATCCCAAATAGCTCATTGACTAACAGTAAAGTTACAGTTAACTCTAAAGATGTTTCTTTAGGTGGCAGTATTACTTTAGGTACAGATGATGTTGCTGAAGGTACAACTAACAAGTACTTCTTAGACAGTCGTGCTCGTAGTGCTATTAGCTTGACAACTGGTGACAGTACTGTATTAGCTTACGATCCAACAACTGGTGTATTCACATTCAGCTTGGCCGGTATCAACAGTGATGAAGTTCAAGAAGGCAGTGTAAACTTATACTTCACAACAGCCCGTGCTCGCGCAAGTGTAAGCAACGGTAGCAACATCAATTATGATGCAAGTACTGGTGTTATCAGTACACAAGCCGCAGTTTGGAGTGTTAACACACAAACCGGTGATGTCGTATTAGACACTGATAACATCGACGAAGGTAGTGCAAACTTGTACTTTACTGATAGTCGTGCAGCCAGTGCTATTACTTTAGTAACTGATGATGCTGACATCTTGAGCTATGCTACAGGTACAGGTACATTTACTTTTGTAACGCCTAACACTGATGCTATCGACGAAGGTGACGTAAACATGTACTACACTGTAGCACGTGGCGAAGCGGCAATTGCGGCTGCTAGCGTATTTGACTTGGCCGACGTTGCCAGTGATGGTGCAGTAAATGACGGTTATTCTTTGGTTTGGAACTCTGCATTACAGACTTTCATCGCACAGAATATTGCAGTTACAGTAACAACACTAAACTTCACAGGTGATGGTACAACAACAAGTTTCAATACTGAAGTTGAGATCAACACTATCAATGACGTTCAAGTGTATATCAACGGTTTGGTACAAGCACCAACATACTCTTTCACAATTAACACAGTTAATGATGAAACAAGTATCGTGTTTGACACTGCTCCGGAAGCTGACGATTACATCATGGTTCGCGCAACACCAACTGCACAGTTAAGTGCTGGCGGTATTTTGAACGAAAACAGTACAATCGACGGTGGTACATATTAATATCTAACGGTATTAGTAAACTGGTAAAAGGTGCTTTCGGGCACCTTTTTCCTTTTGTAAATCTGTATAAATAAACTATAAAATATCGTTTTACAACGACAGGGATATTCTCAATGCCAATTTTTCGAGGTAAACAATTCGTCAGCGCAGAATCCGATTATAAGGACAGCGCAAGAGTCGTTCAACGAACAAATATTAATCTCAACACTTTAATTTATACCATTGATAATGTCAATCTGGTGCACAGAAATAGAGTGTTATTGGTGGGTCAGACTACTGCTAGTCAAAACGGAATTTATATGTGGAATTCATCGTCGTCTAAATTAGTAAGATCAGATGATGCCGACAGTAACAATGAAGTTTCAGCAGGACTTAAAGTCTATGTTGAAGAAGGCGATGTAAACGCCAAAACAACTTGGGTATTGATTACTCCTGGTATAATTACTTTGGGTACCACTGCACTTACATTTGTTAGAGAAAATAGACTAGGTGCTTTAGAAACAGCAGGAACTTATGGTTCTGGATCAAAAAGTGTGGTCTTGACCATAGATGAATACGGAATGATAACTCAAGTCACTGAAGTCGACATAAATTTGGATGCAGGCGAATTCTAAAATCCCCACTATTCATAACATAATTCAAAGTAATACTCAAGTTTTAGATAAATAATTCGAACGATAAGATCGAATATTTTATCGTCCCTTAAGGGAGTATATACTCAATGGCAAATCAAATTATTTTAAAGCGTAGTTCTACGCCGGGCAAAGTCCCAACGACAGCCCAGCTAGCACTAGGTGAAATCGGCATTAACACATATGACGGTTTAATTTATATCAAAAAAAATGACGGCTCTGACAGCGTTGTTCAAATCGGTGGTGTTACAAGCGTTAATACAAAGACAGGTTCTGTAGTTTTAAGCACTACAGATGTTGCAGAAGGAACTGCACAATATTTTACAAATGCTCGCGCAAGAGCCGCAATCAGCGCAGGAACTGGTATTAGCTATAACAGCAGTACTGGTGCAATTACTACAGCACAAAACTTATCTACAGCAGGCACACCACAGTTTGCAGGTATGACATTAACTGGCGGTATTTCTAGTATCGCTGGTAGCATTGTTCCAAGTGCAGACGTTACTTATGACTTGGGTAGCCCAAGCAAGCAGTGGAAAGATATTTACGTTGGTCCAGGTTCTTTGTATGTTAACGGACAAAAAGTTCTTCAAGACGATGCTGGTACAATTACATTCTCTGCTGACCTAGACGAAAACATTCGTATCAAGACACTTGGTACAGGTATTTTACAATTAGGTTCTAGCACATCAAATATTCAAATTGACGGTACATTGCAAATTGCAGCCGGTAAGAACATTACTGACAGCGCAGGTATCAAAGTTAATTTCGGTGACAACATCGAAATGAACAGTAACAAAATTATCGGTCTAGGTGCTCCAAGTAGTGCCAACGATGCAGCCACAAAGACTTATGTTGATACGGCCATTGGTAACATCAGCACAAGTACTCTTACTCAAGGTAACAGCAACATTTCTGTTGTTGACTCAGGTACTGGTACAGTTACAGTCACAGTAGACGGTAGCACAGCATTGACAGTTGATGCCAATGGTGTTGTAGTTGCTGGTAACTTCACAGTTAGCGGTACAACAACAAGTGTTAACTCAAACACAATTAACTTGGCTGACAACATCATCACGCTAAACAGTGATGCAACAGGTGCTCCAAGTCAAAACGCTGGCATTGAAGTCAAGCGTGGTGACGAAGCCAACGTACAATTACGTTGGAACGAAGGTTCTGATATTTGGACATTTACTAACAATGGCGCTGTTTATTACCCAATGGCAGTTAGCACAACAGACTTGGCTGAAGGTACAAATCAATACTTCACAGATGCTCGCGCACGTAGTGCATTAAACATTACAAATAGCACTGGTATCAGTTACAACAGCTCAACTGGTACATTTGGTCTAGGTTCTATTCCAAATAGTAGCTTGTCAAACAACAGCATCACTATCAATGGTACAAGCGTAGCATTAGGTGGTACACGTACTTTAGACACTGACGTAGTCAGTGAAGGCGTGACAAACAAGTATTTTAGTAATACATTGGCTCGTGGTGCAGTAAGTGCTGGTGGTAGCTTATCATACAACAGTTCAACTGGTGTATTCAGCTATACTACTCCAAGTACAACAGGTATCACTGAAGGTACAAACTTGTACTATACTGACGCTCGTGCAAGAGCCGCAATCACAGCTGGTACAGGTATTACTGTAACTTCTGGTGTTGTAGCAACAACAATCACTCAGTACACAGACGCATTGGCTCGTGGTGCAGTTAGTTTCGCAGCTGGCAGCGGTGCTTACAACAGCACAACTGGTGTATTTACAATCCCAACTAACACTAACCAATTGACTAACGGTGCAAGTTTTGCAACAACAAGTTATGTTGATAGTGCTGTACAAGCTAAAGATAACACAGACGAAATCACTGAAGGTTCTACAAACAGATTCTTCACTGACGCTCGTGCAAGAGCCGCAGTAAGTGCTGGTACAGGTATTAGCTATAATAGCACAACGGGTGTTATTACTAACACAATCACTCAGTACACAGACGCATTAGCACGTGGCGCAGTAAGCGTTACTGATTCTGGTGGTGATGGTAGCTTGAGTTACAACAGCACAACTGGTGTTATTACTTACACAGGTCCAAGTGCCAGTGATGTACGTGCTCATTTCAGCGCAGGTACAGGTATAACAATTACTAGCGGTGCTATCGCAACAACAATTACTCAGTACACAGACGCATTGGCTCGTGGTGCAGTTAGTTTCGCAGCTGGTTCAGGTGCTTACAACAGTTCAACTGGTGTATTCAGTATCCCAACTAACACAAACCAACTAACTAACGGTGCTGGTTATATCACTGGTATTACAAGTGGTAATGTTACAACAGCTTTAGGCTTTACACCTTATAATAGTACTAACCCAAGTGGTTATATCACTGGTATTACAAGTGGTAATGTTACAACAGCTTTAGGCTTTACACCTTATAATAGTACTAACCCAAGTGGATATGTTACATCATCTATTTTGGCAAGCACACACACTGGTGCATTGTCAACAAGTAGTGCTTGTTCAACAGGTGGTTTAACAGTATCTGGTAACCTTACAGCAACTGGTGAAATTACAGCTTACTACTCTGACGCACGTTTGAAGACAAATGTATCTAAAATTGACAGCGCACTAGAAAAAGTTATGGCTATCAACGGTTATACATATGACTCCAGCGAACTTGCTCAGTCTTTGGGTCTTCCAAAGCACATGGACCAAATTGGTCTAATGGCCGACGAAGTTGAAGCAGTATTGCCAGAATTGGTTACACAGTCTGCAATCGAAGGTTACAAGACTATTCGTTATGACAAAGTTGTTTCTGTTTTAGTTAACGCTATCAAAGAACAACAAGCTATGATTGAAGAACTTCGTAAGGATATGAAAAAGACTTTACATTAATTTGTAGAATAAGAAGGGAGTTTCCTCCCTTCTTATAAGTCAAAATCATTATTTACGATAAATAATTCAATAGGAGATTTATAAATGGCATTATTACCAGCAACAGGCAGCGAAATTGTAATGGGTCGTGTGCGTAAAGCATACACTAATATCACGCCAAGCGCAGGCCAAAACATTACATTGAGCGGCACATTAGGCGGATTGATTGGTCAATCAGCTGGAACTCAAATTAGTTTAAGTTCTAGATTCGGTGGACAGACTACTCCTTACGCACATTAATTTTAAGATAGTAGATTATAAATACCTTGAATAACATCAAGGTATTTTTTTATGACCACAAAAAAGACAACTGCTAAACCAACAAATAACAGGTATAAAGAATTGCTAGATTCTTGCCCGTTTCATGTTCTCAGTGATTTTGAACAAGAAAATTTTAATAATCTCGCAGGATCAGCATACTCGCGTTCTGTCATAGATATAATTAATAAAATTAGAAAGATCGACAGTGATCTGGAAACAGAAACTCGAACTTTTGAAAAACTATGTTTAGAAGAAGAAAAATCTAAACTACTAAAAATTCTAGATCAACAAGATACTGCAACATTAACGGACGCTGTTAATAATTGGCAAGATTCCGAACAAGACTACTGGGTAAACTTTTTAGGCAAACAGGCTGCTATAGAGTTATTAACTTTTGGAAGACCCACAGTTGAAACTATGAGCAAAATGGTCAAACTACCCGAAGACTTATACATTAAGTCCACACAAATTTGCGTTAAATTAGCAAATGCAATTAAAGTTGCCACAGCCAACGCTGAAATGGAAATTGGAATTTCGGCTCCAGAGCCAAATCAACCTCAACCTGAATCTAACTCTAAAGAACAGGCCCCAGCTAAGAAATTACTGTTAAAGAAAATTAAATGACAAACAAATACTCTGAAATAAAATTGGCGATATGTATACCAGCTAGAGACCAGATGCACACCGCGACTAGCTTTTGCTTGTACAATCTTGCTAGCGTGTTAGCTGAATTGGAAATTGATAACAAACTCTTTATAAGTCCAGGAACTTTAATTGTAAATCAGCGTTATGAACTTGTTAAGTCGGCCCAAGAATGGGAAGCAACTCATGTTATGTTTATTGACAGTGACATGGAATTTGAACCATATCATGTAATTAATTTATTGGATTTCGATGAAGACATTGTCGGTGCCGCTTACAGCAAACGTGTCGCTCCGTTTATTACAACAGCATGGACAGAAATCGACGCTTGGGATACTCACGTACGATGCGATGAACAAACAGATAGTCACATCAAAGTGGCAGCAATGGGTCTAGGTTTTTGTTTAATTAAAACTCCAGTGTTTAAGAAAATTAAACAGCCTTGGTTTGAAATAGGCTACTATGACGGTCACTACACAGGCGAAGACATTGAGTTTTTTAGAAAATGTATCAGCACAGATATTTGGCTTGATGTACAAACAACCTGCGAGTTAGGCCATCTTGGTACTAAAAGTTATAAAGTCGATGACGGTATTGAAGTAGACCTTGAAACTTAACCAGCCACTTATTAAGTCTAATCAAATTATAATCTGTGGCTATAGTAACATCATCTTCCACAGATTTTTGAATCTCTAAATCTTTTTTAATAAGCTCGATTAATAAGTCTAGAGTATTATCTGCCATTAACGTTATTATTAATGGGTGCTCGACTAATTCCATGTTAAGAAGATGCACGGTCTGCAAGTACCAACGCTCTACATAACTGACTTCTTGTTTGAACAAACTATTCAGCAAGGGATTGTCTAATCGACGATCCCAGCAATGATATAAATCAACGCTTTTAAATCGTCGTAGTTTTATCTTTTTCGGGAATGGAATTATCTCTGCTGACATTCTTCTTATCAATCCAACTATAGAAGTTTTTAAATTTTTTAATTAGCCTGCTAGAACTAATCATTTGACGGGCTTTTGGATGCAATGGGCTGGGCAAACTATCTATGCTAGTCCATGCATAGCCGGCATTCTCCCAATTAAGCTCGGGTATAAATTCTTTGTTAACTAATACTACAAAAGTGTCATAGACAAAATCTTTACTTCGACTTTGATATCTATGCAACGGTATTATTTTTTTTATTTTAATTAGTTGAAGTTCTTCTTGTAACTCTCTGCGTAGTCCGTTGATTTCTGATTCATCGGCTTCAACTTTACCTCCAGCAAACGTCCAAGTGTTGGGATAGCTTTCTTGCGGACTGCGTAACACTGTCATGACTCGACCTGAGTCTTCGCTGACTATAATAGCACCAACACCTCTAAACTGTTTCAAAGATAAATTCTCCACCATCCGTTTTGATATGTGCCTTCAAACACACTAATCCATTGACCTGATCGCCACTCGTACAATATACCAGTAGTCGTATTTAATACAATGGCTTCGGTATTAGCAGATGAATTAAAACTTATAATCCAGTTACTTCCGTTGTATTGTATAATGTCATTGGCTCGAGCGTCTGTTACACCCCAGAAATTATTATTAGGCACATCTTCCAATACTAGATATCGTTGCCCTGTTGTTGCCGCAGGTAAATTTCTGCCAGGGGCAACACGACTGGGATTAATGATTGCATTGATAGCCGCTAAACTAGCACTGGGCAAACTATCTTGATCAACATCTATGACAGCAACATTTGGATTGTCTGTGTCTATTTCTGCAACAGTGGCAACAATGTCGTTGTTGGGATCACTGGGATCACTGCCTCGTCGTAGACGTAGATTACTGATACCTAATCTTAAATCACCAAATGGTTTTAATAAAGTTTCCCATGATAGTAAGTTGCCATCTTCGTCAGTGAGCCCACCTGCTTTGTTTAACAGCGTGGCACGATCACCTTCTATTCTAACCTGCAATTTTAAATTTTCAAATGTAACTACTACCCATTGTTTGTTTGGTATTGGATCATCTTCGATCCAATCTATTGGATCTTCTTCTTTTAATTTTTTAATCTCGTTTAATATTGTATGTATAAGAGTTTGACGTTTAACTTTAGCCGGAGGATTAATTAATATAGGAATGTTAAAATTTAATGCCGCAACATCGATGATGTCATCTGTGCCCTGAGGAACTTGTCGCACACTCCATACAACGTTTACTAGCTCGGTGTAGGTTAAGTTACTCCAGTCAAAGGGATTGCTGTTGGATTTTAAGTTAATACTGGGATTAAATAATACCAATAATTGTTCTATTAATTGTAGCTTTTGATCTGTGTTACTGGTCCATATATCCACTTGTACTGTTAAGTCGTAGGGCACAGGCATATAGCGTTCTACAGTATAAGTATTGCCCACTTCGCCTTCGATGTAATCTCCGGTTGTGGGATCAACTTTCTTTTCATAGACCTGCACTTTACTAACGTGTGTAGGATTACTTCTACGTTCTGCGCTGATTTGTAGATCTGTGACATAACAACTGATAAACGGAACGGTGTTAATCATGTTCTCACTTTGATTTTTTAAAATGTGAGCAGCCATACGATTAATGTCGCCATAGCGCACAGGCACTTGAATGTAACTTTCGTTGCCGTTTCTATCCTTGCCAGTTTTAACTGAAAATCCCCCTAAGATACGCATAAACTGCGTTAGGTATTTTCTTATTTGTTCATCGTAAAAATATTGTTGCATAATTAAAAATCTGATTTAGGTAATACTACTTGGCTCAGTGCTTGACGTTCTGGGAATTCTTGATTGCCAACAACAGTGACAGCATCATTATTGATAAAGCCAGCGGCATTGAGAACTTTGTCTCTTAAGTCAACTGGTCCATTGTCAGTTTGCATACGTTGCCAACGTGTGCCACGATAAGCAAACAATGCCGCGGGTTTGTAGTCTGTGCGTAAAAAGAAATCTCCCTGCTTTGGAGTTAAAGGGAAACTTAGACCCGAGTCTAATGCTTCTCCGTGATTATAAGTTGGATCAGCATCTGCTTGATAAGGCTTGGTTGTGTTTTGTAATATATTACTGCCATCATCTAAAATAGTAGGTGCAAGCTGTTCACCACGAGCAATAATAGCTTTGGATATTTCTAGTTCTTTTTGATACGTACTCAATGCATCTTTTAATGTGTCGACACCATTGTCTGCAGGCTGTGATAAAATATCTCTATACTCTTGAGCATCTGTCATTGGACTGGCTTTGATACGCCAAATGTGTGGATACCAAGTTTGACTAAAACCTTCTGCGGCACGACTAGCATCTTGAATAACGTAAAACTTATTGATAGCGGGCTTGGTTTCGTCCAACAATAAATCATCGCGAATATGCGGCAGTTCTAGTACATCTCCTGCCATGAGTTTACGTCCCATTCTGTCGACCATGTCATTGGTATGGAAAGTAATATAGATAGTATCAGCACTTAAAAATAAACCAAATTGTGTTAAGTCAAAATCCTGATCACCTACGTTATAAACTCCGCGAAGTTCGTAGACGTCGGGATCATAAATTCTATCACGAATTTCTAAGAACAGCAAGTCTTGTATCTTAGTTTCGTTTAATATATCATCGGCTCTATAGTTGGGCTTGGTCGGATCATTGCTGGCACCTTGATCTGCTGGTTGTAAATATTTGTGGATCAACACACCAGTACCGCCTACCATAAATTGTTCACGGATAAGTCTATCCATGAAATGATAGTCGTTTGTTTTTTCAGGTTTCCACAGGCTTAGTCTTGGCATAGTATAACTATTTACCTAAAGTTTTTTAATTGTCTACTACCAAAAACTCATTGAAATATTTGATTTTAGTCTCTTTGACAGGAGAATCTGAATACATGTAATATATAAGATAGTAAATTATTTTAATTTGCTAAACAAAAAAAGGAAATTTAATATGAAAAAAACAATCTTAGCAACCGTGTTGGTATTAGTAACAACTGTAGCATCGGCTCAACCTACCGTTTCTGGTAAAATCGGACAATATATTGATAGCACAAAAACTGGGGTTACCACAGTTAATAGTATGGCTTCGGAACCTACTAGTAATATCACTTTTAGAAGTTCAGAAACATTAGGCAACGATTTGACAGCTTCAGTTGTTATCGATACTAAACTGTTTGCAAACGATCCAAAATCAGCCGACACTCAATTAGGAGATCGTCAATCAACAGTTGGTCTATCGAACAAATTAGGCAGCATTAATTTAGGTCGCAATGTTCACAGCGAATTCTCAGCTATTGCTAAGAACGATGTATTCGGAGTTATGTATGGTTCTATTGCCGGCGATGTTCATAACCTACGCGGTCTACGTATGAGCAATGGTACATTCGTTAGCATTACTCCTATGAAAGGTGTAACACTTACTGCTGATAATGCTCACAATGCAACGGGTGCTGATGCAAGTTCTTATAGCCTGAGTGCTGGTGCATATGGTGTCAATGGTACTGTGGCAACTTATACTGCCGGCTCTGAAAAAAGTACAGTAGTTGGGTTGAATACTAAAGTTGGTAAAGCCACAGTAGTTTATACTTACAGTGACAATGAAGGTGCCGTAAACAGCACGGGTAATTTAATTGGTGTAAGTCAATCATTTGGTGCTGTTACTGCTAAAGCAAGTTATGGTACAACGAGTACAGATGTTAAAGCCTATGCAGTTGGTGTAGAATATGCGTTTAGTAAACGTACTGATGTAGGTGTTGTATATCGCAATGTTGATGCCGTTGGAACATCACGTGACGTAGAACAAATTGGTGTTGGTTTAACACACCGTTTCTAATTAATAGTAATTGATTAGCACAAACCCGCTTCGGCGGGTTTTTAATTGACACAAATTGATGTCTATAGTATAATACACTATACACACAAATTGGAGTCGGGTATGATGGAGTATGATGTGGATGCAGACAGTCCCAAAATAGAAAAGTTTTTGGACAGTTTAATGCCATCGTTTATTGAGCAGTTGAGTTTGGTTAACAGCAAACGAGCAGTTCTAGTAAAAGTTACTAAAGATTTGGAAGATGATTTTCAAGGCGCTACACACAATATAGAATTAGCAGACTGCTATCTTGTATTAATTAAAGCACCAAAACGTCTTACACCGATGGCGTTAATGGAAATGGCCACAACATTGGCACATGAGATGGTACATGTCCGCCAACTTGCCAAAGGTATTATGAAGTTTGCCCCAAATGAAGTTAGATATTGGAAGGGTAAACGTTATACCAAAAAAACAAAATATTTGGACATGCCTTGGGAAATTGACGCTTTCTCAAAACAGGAACTCCTGTTGCGCCGGGCAATTGACACAAAATAGAAGTTAGTGTATAATTACATTTTTACTAGGAGCAAGTATGGCCACCAAAAAAGCAGTTAAACAAACAAGCACAGATAAATTGGCATGGCGCTACGAGCCCCTTGCCAAAACAGTTGTCTACCGAGAAGTAGATGTCAAGTATGTTGGCGAGGAGCCCACTTACCCCAGCGTAGAAGAACAACAGGCCTGGACTGATAGTGAGTACAGGACACAGGTAATGCGTACACTTAATTGGTACGCACACACACAAGACAAAAAGAAAAGCGCAGAATGGCTTAGTCAATTCCTTGCACGTAATCCACGCCGCCAAAAAACAGCAGATGCAGTTCGTCGCGGCGATGTGTGGCCCGGTACCACAGTTGGCTTTGCACTAAGAGCAGGTCGTGTCGGCTTGGCACTAAGGTTTGGTACACTACGTACATTGGTTAAACAACTTAAACAAGCGGACAAAGGCGTTGATACTTCTGCTCAAGTTGCAGAAGTTGTAGTAGACGACAAGCCCAAGTTCAATATACAAGAACGCATGGCAGAAAAGACGTCAGAGTTCTTGGGAGAACTAGAAGGTCGCTTTGATGACTTTATTGCGGAGTTTAAAGGCGAGCCTAAACTAGTGGAGTTGATGACACAAATGAATGTGCCAGCAGTACAGGTTAAAACTGTAACAGAGTTCATCAGCAAAAAGATCTCAGAATTTGAAGAAGTCAACAACAGCAAAGATCCTCAGGTATTAGAAGCTTACAAGCATTTAGGCAAGCGCCAGATTACTGCCATGGTTAAATGGTGGACACAGGCTCTAACAGATGCTAACAGCTACAATGTAGTTAAGAAAGCCAGCAAAGCTCCACGTAAGAAGAAAGCAGTACTGCCGGAGAAGGTAGTGGCCAAATTGAAGTACGCAAAAGAGTTTAAAGAGTTGGCTCTCAAAAGTGCAGATCCGACTACAATCCTTACAGCACAAGAGCTATGGGTTTACAATACTAAGACACGCAAGTTGGGTATCTACATTGCAGACCAATATGCAGGTACACTAACAGTTAAGAACAGTTCTATTATGGGATTTGACGCCACAGCAAGTGTGCAAAAAACCCTACGCAAGCCAAAAGAACAGATTAAAGAGTTTAGTGCCAATGGCAAGCCTGCCGCTAAGAAATGGTTTAAAGGAATTAAAAGCACAGAGATCAAACTTAACGGACGTATAAGTACAGATGTAATTTTGTTAAAGGTATACAAATGAAAAATTTAATTTTAATTTTAGCAGTAACATTAACTGCCTGTGGTGGCGGAGGAAGTGTGGCAACTCAGGCAAATCCTTTTCAGGAAGCACTGGGGAAGTCATTGCCTACTCAACCAGCAACACCTGCACCAACTGATCCCTTTGCACCTCTACTAAAAAAGAACGGCGGTTAATATGAAATATATTAATGAATTATTTTTATCGTTGCTGGCATTTTTCTCTCCTATAGTTTATGCCACAGACACATATAATCATGTAAACAATCAACTAACTATTCCAGCGGTGTTGGTGGGAGAAATAATTTACCGTGATGTTGTTATCACAGTTGGTCCTATCTTAACTGTAGGCGGTTCTAGTCTGGATTCAAAATATCCAGCAAAGCCAAGCACTACTTATGATTCATATGATCCATATAAAAATCAACTTACAATTCCCAGTGTAAGCGCCTATGGGTTTGTTTACTATGACGTTATTATTAATGTAGGAACAGTGTTATCGGTTGGCGCATCTTCGCCGGTATCGACAATAACCTTGTACAAAACATCTTATGAAAATGCAAAGTTGCAAAATATTCCAAGATTAAATATTGTAAATCCTAATAATTATACTTCGGCTTGGGCTGTTGGAAATTTCTTTGGAGATAATAAGATGGCAGTAATGATTGCCAAGTCAAACAGTCTGCAATGTTACAAGCCAAATGGCATCGATCCTAATTGTATAGGTACAGCACCTATGTATATCAAAGATGAACATCGAGCAGAGTTTCAATTTTTTAAATTGTCCGCCAACGGTAATCTTGAATCCACTACTACAAAAATAGCAGGATGTCTTACTCCGAGAAAAGCCGTTGTTGCTGATTTTAACAATGACGGTCACCCTGATATTTTTGTTGTGTGTCACGGCTGGGATATGCAAGTAAATGGTAAATGGCCAGGCGAAATTAATAAACTATTGTTAAATGATTCTAAAGGTCAAGGCAAATTTGCAGTATCAGATGTTGGCACAACCAGTACCAGCTATTATCACGGTGCCGCCGCCGCAGACGTAAATGGAGATGGATGGATTGATATTGTTATTACAGATAGTTTCAGAAGTCCCGGCGCCAATATCACAGCATTGATTAATCAAAAAAATGGAACCTTTGTATTTGATAATAATAGAATTTTTGGACAAGGTAATACTGCTGGATATTATTCTGTAGAATTAGTCGACGTAGATAAAGATGGAATCATTGATATAATTGCAGGTGGACATGAATCGCCCATCGGCTCTGCTGAAACAGTAGTTCTATATGGAAATTCTAATAATACTTTTGGAACACGTAAAACAGTTATTCCCGGTATTGCAGAAGCTCCTTCTGCACTTGACTTTACTGTAGCGCAAAATGCAAGTAATCAAACAGTAATTTATATTGGCAGAACAACTTATTCTAACAATGTATTGCAAGCCTATAACGTATCTACTAAGATATCTTCATTATTGTATAATCAGTTAGGAACTTGGATTGAATGGTGGACTATTCAAACAAAAAATAATGTAGTAGGTATTGCCCCATACGCATCTAAAAATCCTGACTTATTTTTTACAACTCAATAACTACTAAAATTAAATGAAAAAAACCATATTAGCTTCATTATTAATTGTTTTATTAACAGCATGTTATAGTGGTAATGCTGAAATTGTCAAAAATGATGTTGTTGCTACTGATAGGTACCAAAAACTCACAGTGACTAGGTCATTGAGCAACACGCCTCATGGCTATCAAATAGTTCAAAATCCAGAGCCTGTTAGAGCTGGAAAAACTGCTCAACGATTTGAGTTGCGAGCAGGTGATTGTGCTACTCAGCCAGGATGGAATGATTGCACTACTGATCGTTCTAGAACCGAGGTCGTAGTAGAACAAAATATGACAAGCGGTAAAGAATACTGGTTTGCATTCTCTTTGTTTCTGCCAAATGATTTTCAAACTTCTAGTACTGTAAAAAGCACTGTTGGACAAATCAAACCTAGAAACGGTCCCACTGGTACTTATGCAGGTTTTGCATCAGCACCATCACTGTTTCAGTTATACATGCTGGGCAACGAGTACAACTTTTGTTGGCAAGAATTAACAAACCCGGCAGCTGGAACCACGGTATGTACAGATATTAAAATGTCTAAGATTGATGAGATGAAAGAAAAATGGACAGATGTAGCATTACATTTTTCAACTTCACAGACCCAGGGTTTTGTTCACGTTTATGTAAATGGACAACTTAAAGGTTCGATTAACAAACCTCTTGTTAATTACACAGCCAAAGATTTCTTTGTTAAATATGGTATTTACAACACCTTGATTAGCAGAAATAATGGACCCATGCCAACACAGATTGTCTATTTTGACGAAGTTAAAATTGAAACAAAAATCCAGCAAGTAAAAGCCTTTAGCCCGGCAGTAGACTAAAATCTAAACTTCTAAACTTAAATCTCCCGCTAAATATACATAACGGGAGATTTTCTTATGAGCGTGAAAGACGAATTAATTAGAGAGATAGAATTACGCCTAGGTGGCGGTATGGTCGATGTCGAACTGGATTCAGATCACTATGAGCTGGCTATTTCAAAAGCACTACGCAAATATCGTCAACGCGGCAGTAGATCAGTTATAGAAAAGTTTCTTAAGTTAAACATTAAAATGGAACAGCAAGAATATCAACTGCCGCAACAGGTGGTTAATATTCGTGATGTATTTTTACGAAGCACTGGTGCCATGGGCATTAGCAGTACTGGTGTTGACTTCGAACCATTCAATACAATGTACTTGAGTAACATGTTATTACAAAGTAACACCAACTTCTCAGGTTTATTAAACTATGAACTATATGCAGATCGCAGGGAACTTTTAGCACGTATGTTCGGAGCATACTGCACTTTTACATTTAATCCTAGTGATCGTACGTTATTCATACACCGTAAGTTTAGAGCAGATGACGAAGTGTATCTTTGGACGTTTGTTGAAAAAGCCGATGACGAGTTATTAAACGATGTATATTGTGGTCCTTGGATCAAAGACTACGCCATGGCACAGGCCAAGTTTATATTAGGAGAAGCTCGTAGTAAGTTTAGTACTATTGCAGGACCACAAGGTGGAACAAGTTTAAATGGTGACAATTTAAAATCAGAAGCAGCCGCCGACATGGAAAAGTTAGAAGAAGACTTAAAACTATATGCAGACGGCAGTGACCCATTGGGATTCATAATTGGATAAAGATAAATTACGCAAACTTGCCGGCATTGATAAAAATGCAGTCAGTCCCATCACCGGTGAGATTGGAACAGACAAAGGTGAGTACATGCGTAAGAATAACATTCGTCCAGGCACCGACGAATGGTTCAAGTTATGGTTCGCTAGACCAAAATTAACTGGCGAAAATCCCACTCCTAAAAAGTAAAATACCGTTGACAAGTAGATTTGTTTGCTATATAATATTAGCATGAACATATATCTTGACATGGATGACGTAGTAGCAGACTGGATGAAGACTGCTCGTGAAATGGTACAGCGCAACTGGGATTACGGACAAAGAATTCCAGACGCTGATTGGAAAAAACTACAAACACGACAACGATTCTATCGGGACCTTCCTAAAAAACCTGGCGCCGATGAACTTGTACAGTGGTGCAGGGACTACAGAGATCGAACAAACTGTGGTTTATTCTTTCTAACAGCATTACCCCATGACTATACAATGCCCTATGCTGCCAGCGATAAAGTATGGTGGGCACATGAACGCTATCCTGATATCACAGTATTCTTTGGACCATTCAGTCACGACAAACATCGTCACTGTCAAGAAGGAGATATACTAATTGATGACAGAACAAGTAACTGCGAAGAATGGCGCAGTGCCGGAGGGCTATCTCACATATATAAACAATGGCCTGACTGTAAACTATGGCTGGAGGAGACATTAAAATGATTATCGGCGTATGTGGTTTTATTGGCAGTGGTAAAGATACCATTGCAGACTATCTAGTAAATGTACACGGCTTTCGTCGTGAAAGTTTTGCTAACACATTAAAAGATGCAGTGGCCGCAGTATTTGGCTGGGATAGAGTTATGCTGGAAGGTCGTACTAAAGAAGCACGTGAATGGCGTGAACAAGTAGATCCATGGTGGGCAGAGCGATTAAACTTGCCTAATCTAACACCGCGTTGGGTATTACAGCAATGGGGCACGGAGGTATGCCGTCGAGGCTTTCATGATGACATTTGGATTGCTAGTGTAGAGAATAAATTACGCAGAAGCAAAGATAACATTGTTATCAGTGATTGTAGATTTCCTAATGAAATAGCTAGTATTAAAAATGCCACCGGCATTATTGTTTGTGTTGCCCGGGGAGAATTGCCTAGTTGGTATATTATGGCCTCCAAAGCAAATGAAGGTGATGCATTTGCTGCCGCAAAGCTCAAAGCATTGGGTGTTCATGCCAGTGAAACAGCTTGGGTAGGTACTAAGTTTGATTATATGTTAGATAATAATTCTACATTAGACTCTTTGTTTAATCAAGTAGAAACAGTGGTGCAACCCGAACGCTCGAAAATATGAATTCCGCTAAATAGCCTGGTTTCTCCGAAATAGTATAAATATGTATAACCTATAGAGGAGAAAACAAATGGCACTAACATCACCAGGCGTAGAGATTTCGATTATTGACCAAAGTCAATTCGGATCTGCTGGCCAAGGAACAGTTCCTTTAATCATTTTAGCCACACAGTCTAACAAAGACAATGTAAGTGGCACAGGCTATGCAACAGGAACAATTCCTGCAAATGCCAATAAGCCCTATTTGCTAACAAGTCAACGCGAACTTGTCGAGCAATTTGGTCAACCAAAATTTAAAACAGTAAACGGTACAGCAGTACATGGTTCAGAAGTCAACGAGTATGGCTTATTGTCTGCTTACAGCTATTTGGGTCTTGCCAATCGTGCTTATGTTTTACGTGCAGACATTGATTTGCTACAATTAGAACCAACAGACATTGAACCAGCTGGCGCACCTGCCAATGGTACATACTGGCTAGACTTGGCTAATACAAGCTGGGGTATTTTTGAAGCATCAGCAATTGGTACATCTAGTTGGGTTGCAAAAACTCCTTTAGTTATCACTGACGCCAACGACACTACTAACAGTTTGGGTGTTACTCCTTATGTTGGCATTGGTGCCAACGGTGATTATGCAGTTGTAGCAACTTCTACAGTTTCTAGTTATCAAGTGTATAAAAAAGTATCAGGCGCTTGGGAAATTTGTACAACAACAAATACTGCAATCCCTACAGTTTTTGTTTCAGCTCACTACAATATTCCTACAGCAACAGCGGCTGGCGATGTATGGTTAAAGACTACAAGTCCTAACAATGGTTTAAGTTTAGCAGTTAAAAAATATGTAAGTGCTAATATTCCAGACAGTAGCCCGTGGGTAATTGTAGCAACTCCTGTTTATGCCAATGACTCGGCGGCCACTACAGGTTTTGCAAGTGCATTATCTGCAGGTAAAGTATATGCTAAAGCAGACACTGGAAGTGCCAATGTAGAATTACGTTATTATGACGGCAGCAATTGGAGTTCATTAGATGAACAATCTGGTGCTAGTGCTCCTGTAGGTGCAACAATAGACGGTGCATTATGGTACAATACTAGTTTGGCAGTTGACTTATATGTAAAAGCAAATAGTCAATGGGAACCGATAGGCACCGATATCACTATCGATTCTAATTCTCCGAGTAGTCCTGCAAACGGTGACTTCTGGATTGACAGTAGTGATGTAGAAAACTATCCTGCAATTTATGAATACGATGGTAGTTCTTGGGTTTCTCGCAATGTAACAGATCAAACAACTCCTAATGGTGTTGTATTTGCTGATTTAACATATACACCAAGCGACACTACAAATGGCACAGGCGGTGCAACGGCAGTTGACGAAAATGCTCCTGATCCTTTATTGTATCCAAATGGTATTTTATTATGGAATGGTATTGTTTCAACGGGTAACGTTAAACAATACAGTGATGTACTAGATGCCAGCGGTGTTGCTACAGGCGACAAAGCATGGTTTACATTCAGCGGTAACAAAGAAGACGGTAGCCCATATATGTTGCGTAAAGCACAACGTCGAGCAGTAGTTAAATCATTACAAAGCGCGGTTTCTAGCAATGAAACAATTCGTGAAGAAATGACCTTCTTTACACTGATTGCGGCTCCAGGTTATCCAGAACTAATCGACGAAATGTTGTCATTGAACACAGATCGTAAAGAAACAGCATTTGTTATCGTAGATACTCCATTGCGTTTAGCCCCACAAGGTCAAACATTAATTGACTGGATGAGCGGTAATAATGCAAGTAGCACAGGCGAAGATGGTTTAATTGTCAGCGGTGGCTCTGCATATCAGGCAGCATGTTACTATCCAAGTGCATTGGCAACTGATTTAAGTGGCAACGATGTTGTTGTTCCAGCAAGTCACGTTGTTCTAAGAACTTATGCATACAACGACCAAGTTGCTTATCCTTGGTTCGCTCCAGCTGGTTTAACACGCGGTGTTGTAACCAATGCAAGTAACGTGGGTTACATCAACGGAGAAGGCGAATTTATACCAGTGGCATTGACAACAGGTCAGCGTGATACATTGTACGGCGATGGCAGTAGAGTTGGTTTAAATCCAATTGCACGTTTCCCAGGACAAGGTGTTTATGTTTTCGGTCAGAAAACATTACAAACTGGTTCTAGTGCTTTAGATAGAGTTAACGTTGCTCGTTTATTGGCTTACTTACGTGAGCGTTTTGATCCTCTTGCACGTCCGTTCATATTTGAACCAAACGACAAGATTACTCGTGCTAACGTAAAACAAGTATTTGATAGTTTCCTAGGCGAGTTGCTTGCCAAACGTGCTATCTATGACTTCATTGTTGTCTGTGATGAAACAAACAACACACCTGCTAGAATTGACAGAAACGAATTATATGTAGATGTTGCCATCGAGCCAGTTAAGGCTGCTGAGTTCATTTACATTCCAGTTCGTGTTGTTAACACAGGCGAGTTATCATAATGATAAATAAAATAGCCGAAGGAGAAACAACATGGCAGATTTAACACAATTTGGAGTTCCAACAACAGGCACTAATGCAATGGTGATGCCTAAACTCCAATATCGATTCAGAGTTAATTTATATGACTTTGGTAGAAACAACGGTAGTACGGTTGCGATGACACAGAACGTAATTAGTGTAACTAGACCCAGTCTAACACACGATGAAGTTACATTAGATGCGTACAACAGTCGTGCTTACCTTGCTGGTAAGCACACATGGGAACCCGTTACTTTAACTTTACGTGACGACATCAACGGTACAGTTACTAAAGCTGTAGCAAGTCAATTACAAAAGCAATTAAACCAAGGTCTGCAAAGTGCTCCAACAGCAGGACGTGACTATAAGTTTGGCATGGTAATTGAACAGCTGGATGGTAGTCAACCAGGACTAGTCATTGAAAGTTGGAGTTTAAATGGATGTTTCATCCAAAACGTAAACTACGGCGAAAATAACTATGCAACCAGCGATGTAATGCAAATTACACTACAGATACGTTACGACGCCGCAGACATTCACGGTGAAGCAGTTGGATCAGCTACTACACAAGGCGGATTGACTACTGGCGTATTACCGATTGGCGCAGGTAACTCTGCAACATAAGGATAATACATGGCGGCATTAACTGACGCTATGAAATGGTATAACTTAGGCGGTCTTAAAGCGGCTCGCCTAAAGTTCCATTTTAAAGTAGAAATCTTTAGCTCACAGTATACAGGACAACTTCAAACACCAGCTAGGCTGATATTTGATGCTGTTCGCACGATTGAACTTCCTAAGTATAGCATAGAAACAGAAGTAGCAAACGCATGGAATGTGCGTCAACCTATTCCAACTAAAATTAACTTTGAACCGATTAGTATTTCATTTACTGATACGTTAGATAATAGGTTTCAAACTTTTATTAAAAACTATATGAACATCGTCAGTGGTAATTTTGCGCCACAGACAAAGTCCATGCGTAAAGGCTTTGATGATTTTGGTATTAGGATGTTAGAGACTGGTAAAGATTGTCCCATAGATAAAATTGTTATTACTAGATTTTACGGCGCAGATGCTGATAGAGAAAATCTACAAACACCCAGTGTAGTGACATTATGGCGTCCAAAGATTGTTGATGTGCAACATGACACATTAGATTATAGTGCCAGCGAAGCAATTACATGGCAGGTAAGTCTGCGATATGAAAGTGTTACTTATTCTAATAGCACTTCATCGACAGTCAGTAGCCCGCAGGCAACAACTGGTAGTCCGCAGGCAACTTCTGCTGATCGAGACAACTCTTATGCTAAACAAGTAGAAGAGCAAATTAAATTAAATAACACTATTCCTCCCAAAGATTTAAATGCGGAAAGTGTAAAGCAATCTCAAACGGCAGCAATGTCGCCTACTAGATCAATTGATCAAGCAATTAATAGATTGGGAGATCCAAATGCGGCTCCTTATACAGGCGACGACCCTATAATCAAGGCAAGACTTGCCAGCGGTCGAGGTTAACATATGGCATTAGAAGCATCTAAATATGACGTACTTTATGGCAAACTATTAAAATTAGGCCTTGCTGTTGATCAAGCCAAGGCATTATCAAAAGTGTTATATGATATTAGTACAGAACAAGGTGTGTCCACAGACGATTTACTAAAGTATGTCAACTCAAACGGACTTCGATTTGACAATGAAGTGTATGCATTATTAAATAAAGCAAGAACAAACAGCAGTCAAATTGGTTATATAGATCAAAACAACATACCGCTTGCTATTGCTAAACAGGCAGTGTAAATGGCTTACAATTTTACACAGGGATTTTTTACCCCTACTAACCCAAGTAAGTATATAGGCAGTAATAGTCCCAAGTATCGTAGCAGTTGGGAACTAACAGTGATGAGATTCTGTGATAATCATCCTGCGGTCATAGGATGGGCCAGTGAAAGTCTACGCATACCATATCGTAATCCGTTTACAGGTAAAGATACAACATACTATCCAGACTTTTTAATCACTTATCAAGACAAATCTGGTAATAAAATCAGCGAGATCATAGAAGTTAAACCACGCAAACAAGCTAGACTAGATGAAGCAAATACACAGCAGGAAAAAGCGGCTGTAGTGTTAAATATGGCCAAGTGGGAAGCATGTAGACTTTGGTGCCAACGACATGGTATGAAGTTTAGAATACTCACCGAAGAAGATATATACAATAACTGGCAACCAAGAACCGCTGCCAAAAGAACGAAAAAACGATGACTAAAAAACTTGAAGACTTTTTTAATGTAGACAATACAGAATCGGATGTAGAGGATCAACTCCCCCTGACAGCCGAAAAACTAGTGCCAATAGAAACAACTATAGCCCTTGTACACGAACAACTGACTATAGCAGATAGAATTGATCAAGCACTGCCCACAGTTAGAGGATTAGATGTAGAAGATCGAGACTTGGATGATTATGCTGCCAGAGCTATGGATAGCTTTGAAAGACTAATGGATCTTGGCTACAACATGGATGATAGAAATGCCGGTAAAGTATTTGAAGTAGCCAGCACTATGATGAATAATGCCATTTCTGCTAAAACAGCCAAACTGGACAAGAAGCTAAAGATGATTGATCTACAATTAAAGGCAGCTAAACTGGCACAAACGGCTAAAACTGAAGATGATAATGGCCCACAAGGCCTGGGTGATTTGACTACAGATCGCAATGCTATATTGAATCTAATCAGCCAGAACCTTAAAAACAAAGATAAATAAAGTATCGGAGAAACGAAATGCCTACTCTATTTGAATATATTGAACAACTAAAAGAAAAACACGAAGTGCGTGTTAAATTCGCCTGCGAAGTAACAGACGAAATGATGGACAAGATTGAGCGTCACTTGCAAAAGTATGATGCTGAAAAAGTATCAAGTCCAAGCAAAACAATTTTACAAGCTCGTCCATTAGACTTTCCTAATCTGGACATGGGTGAGATTTATATTATTGATTTTACTAGCAACTTGCCAGTAAGTAATGAAATGCTTAAACAAGAACTAGCACGTTTATTAAATGTCAGCGAAGGACTTGTTGTTGTTCGTGGCACAAACGAAGATAGAGAAATAGAACAAGAAGAAGAAAAGTTTCAAGATAAAAAAGAAGAATATAAAGTTAAACTGGGCGCAGACTATGACAAAAGCGAAGGCAGTAATGTCAAATCCAGTGAAGTATTCGGCGATAAGTTTAACGGCAGTTTATTAAAAGAACTTAAAAAGATCAGTGACAGCAAAAAGAAGGAAGTTAAAACTCCTAAGATTGTTAAAGATCCAGACGTTCCTGCAAGCACACCAGTGATTGGTGACAGCGCAACAACTAACAAAAAAAGTCCAGTGGCTAATCGCGGTCCAGTGATTGCTAAGAAATAAGGAAAAATATTATGAACAGTTTATATGATTTAATGAAACGACTAAGCAGTATTGGCCAAGTCACTGAAGCAGAAGAAAAATGCTCTGAATGTGGTTGCACTCCTTGTGAATGTGATGACAAAGACAAAGTTGAAGAAGGTAAAAAGCCAGATTTCTTAGATGCAGATAATGATGGTAATAAAAAAGAGACTATGTCCGATGCACTCAAAGACAAAGAAGAAAAAGTTGACGAAGGCGCACTAGATACATTAAAGAAATTCGGCAAAAAAGCATTAGACACATTAGGACATCCTGATGACGAAGAAATGATCAAAGATTTACAACGTAAGATGGGCTTACCACAGACGGGTAAAAAGCCCGGCGAAGAAGAAAAATCAATGAAAGAAAGTGCTTTGAATTTATTACGTAGATACGCTGGCATTCAAGAAGCAAAAATCAAAGAAGACGAAGTCGAAGAAGGCAATGAATTCAGTGGCGCATTAAAAGCAGCCAAAGATGCAGGTCAGGAAGAATTCGAAGTAGGCGGCAAGAAATATAAAGTAAACGAATGTGGAGACATGTCAATGGGTTCAGAAATGAGTCCAATGAGTGCTGTCAGCGACATGGCCAGTCCTATCCAAGTTATTGGTAATCCTGAAGCCGAAGCTGAACCAGAAGGTCCGCACATGGAAGTTCCTATGGCAGCAGAAGCTCCGAAAGCAACATATACATTGAATATTCAAAATGGTGAAAACAATTTAAGCATGACAACTGACATGCCTGATGAAATTATCCACATCATGAAATTAGCGGGTGTTAACAAGGGCGCCGAAGTAACTAAGACGGCAGCTCCAGAAGGCGAACAAGAAGTAGAAGAGTCTGGTTACGAAAATACTCCTGATAATACTCGAGCACGTGACCCACAGGCACATGGCGACATCCGTGACTGGGGACAAAAAGGCACAGGCACAGGCAAACCAAACTATCCTGGTACACGTGCCAGTGGTGACAACCCAATGAGCGAACAAGCCATGATGGAAGATTACAAACACTTTAAAGCAGGCAAATGAGCGGTCAAGCGGTTTTAGTAAAACAGCCATACAAAAAAGAAAATTATACAGAGAATCAGATAGCGGAGATTGTAAAATCCGCTACTGATCCTATATACTTTATCAGAGAGTACATGTGGATTCAACATCCCACAAAAGGTCGTGTCAAATTTGAACTCTACGACTATCAAATAGAATTAATCAACGCTTATCAAAATCACAAGTATAGTATCAATATGCTTGGGCGACAAATGGGCAAGTCTACCTGTGCCGCAGGGTATTTGTTATGGTTCGCTATGTTTGTTCCTGATTCGACAATTCTCATTGCCGCACACAAATACACAGGTTCGCAGGAGATCATGCAACGTGTGCGTTTCATGTATGAAAGTTTGCCCGAATGGATTAAAGCCGGTGCAGTGAGTTATAACAAAGGTAGCATTGATTTTGACAACGGCAGTCGCATTGTCAGCGCCACAACAACAGAAAATACTGGTCGTGGTATGAGTATTACACTGGTATACTTAGATGAGTTTGCCTTCGTTCCGCCACGTATTGCCAAAGAGTTCTGGACATCACTAAGCCCAACGCTGTCAACAGGCGGTAAGTGTATTATTACAAGTACACCTAATCAAGACAATGATCAGTTTGCACAAATTTGGAATGATGCCATTAAAAAGTTTGACGAGTTTGGCAATGAACGTGAAGTCGGCAAAAACGGATTTAAAAGTATTAAGTACATTTGGAGCGACCATCCAGACAGAGATGAAGCTTGGGCAGATCATGAACGCAGTAAAATTGGCAATGAACGTTTCATGCGTGAACATGAATGTTTGTTCATCACAGCAGATGAAACATTGATCAGTGGTCTAGTATTAACAAACTTGCAAGGAGAAGATCCCTATGAACGAGTGGGACAACTACGAGTATATACTCCTATAGACAAAGATAAAATATATGTGGCTGCATGGGATCCTAGTTTAGGCACGGGCGGCGATGCCGCGGCCATCGAGATTTTCAGCTTGCCTGATCTGGTTCAAGTAGCAGAATGGCAACATAACAAAACAGACATCCGCGGCCAGCTTAGAAATTTTGTTACTATATTGGATTGGTTACGTGAAAAAGGCGCGAGCAATGATAATATCTACTGGAGTGTTGAAAACAATACACTGGGCGAAGCCGCACTAGTTGCTATTCAAGAATATGGCGAAGAACGTATTGCTGGACATTTTATCAGCGAAACTGGCGCCAAACGCCGTGGCTTTAACACAACAAATAAAAGTAAAATAGCCGCTTGTACCAAATTAAAATACTATATCGAAAGCAGTAAAATGCATCCAAAAAGTAAGAGTCTTGTGCAAGAACTAAAAACCTTTGTGGCCAAAGGAACTAGCTTTGCTGCCAAAGAAGGCGAAACTGATGACTTGGTCATGGGTACAATTCTAGCAGTTAGGCTAATTGAATACGTTATGAAGTACGACGAAGCAACATATAACACATTAGTCGAGCGTAACAGCGGCGATTATTTACAGCCAATGCCAATTGGAATAATTTAATTAAAATAGGTAAATAAGTGTATGGCTATAGATTACAACGCAGTTGCAGACAGAATATTTGACCAACTTAAAGGCTTTGGTCACGACATTATCATCTTTGATGATAAAGGTCGACAAACCGCCAACGCTAAACAAGGACGTAGTTTTTACAGTAAAGATCAAAAGTTTACAGTAGAATTAGATCAAGATGACAATGTTATCAAATTTAAGTACGGCACAAGTACAGACATGCCCCGGGTCAAAAAGTTAGTAGATACAATTGGTGCTATAGCAAAGAAATACCCTCCATTGGGATTAGATAGATTGCCGTACACTGGCAAAGAAATAGAATTAAAGGATGTAGAGAACATGGCAAAAGTCCAAGAGAGTTTAAGCCCAACAATGGGTTCAACTAAAACTAGTTACCAACAAACCGAAGGTGCTAAACTAATCATTAGACATAACACTGCTGTCAACGAAGAAGTTCGTGGCAGTCGTAGTCGCAACATCAGCGCATTGTTTATTGAAAACGCACAGGGTGAAAGATTCAAATATCCGCACAATCACTTAACTGGTGCTCGTATTATGACTCAACACGTTGCCGAAGGCGGCACACCCTACGATGAAGTTGGACAAAAGATCATCGGGCTAAGTGAAGAACGCAATCAACTTTCACAGGTATCCAAGTACATTAAGAGCCAAGGCTTGCAAGAACAAGCTGGTGATGTACAATTTGCAGTCTCTCGACGTCTCAGCGAAATTAAAGGCCTATTGGGCAGATATAACCCAACAAGATTTATGGAAGATAAATCCGAAGCCGATGAAACAAATCTGGAAGCACTACAAGAAAAACTAACTAAAAACGTCTTTGACGAAAGCATTGGCACACTATTACCAAAACTAAATGGCTATGTAAAACAATATCAACAACAAATGGAAGCTCAACAAGAACTCGAAACTCTAAAACAACAAGTAGAAGAATCAACATCAATCCAAGTTAGTGCTATTCCAGATTTAGATATGATGAGCATGATGGTCTACGAAAGCCCAACTATCAATACCACCGAACTAATCAACATGGTTTTACCAGTGCTAGAAGATGAAGAAGTAAAAACTCGTTTAACTCGTGTATCCGAATATGTACGTGAAGGCAAATTGGATGCCATGGAAGTCGAAAACTTAACTCGTAGCATTATTGGTAAGAGTCAAGTTAAAGAATCCAATTACAAAATTGTACATCAATTGAATACAGTGGATCAAGTATTCGAATCGGTTATGGCCAAGTTCACGTTAAAAGAAATACTGAAATAAGAATATAAATATTTTCAACAGCAATTCATCCAAAAGGAAAAATTGCTGTTGACATAGCACTTAATAGAGTGTTATAATTGTTCACAAGATGAGAGTATCTTGTGTTCCAGGCAACAAACTTTTTTTAACCCTGGCATTTTTAATAAGGAAAATTTATTATGGCAACATCACTAGCAGAAATCCGCGCTCGCTTACTTGAGCAAGACACACGTCAAAGCGGCACAAACAATCGCTCACAGGGCGACAATGGAATCTTTCCGTTCTGGAATATTCCCGAAAACTCAACAACAGTACTACGTTTCCTTCCAGATGGAGATGACACTAACACTTTCCCATGGAGAGAGCGTCAAATGATCCGACTAGAGTTCGCAGGAGTTCTAGGTGGAGACGAAAGTAAGAAAGTAACTGTAACAGTTCCTTGCATGGAAATGTGGAAAGAGACTTGTCCTATCCACGCAGAGATTCGTCCTTGGTTCAAAGATAAATCTTTGGAAGACTTGGGTCGTAAGTACTGGAAGAAAAAATCTTATGTTTTCCAAGGCTTTGTTGTAGATACAAAGCTACAAGAAGATGTGCAACCGGAAAACCCAATCCGTCGTTTGATTATCAACCCAAGTATCTTTAACATTGTTAAAGGTGCGTTGATGGATCCAGAAATGGATAATCTGTTTACAGACTACGAGAATGGCACAGACTTCCGTTTAACAAAGACTACAAAAGGTCAATACGCAGACTACAGCACAAGTAGCTTTGCCCGTAAAGAACGTGGTTTGAACGAAGTAGAACTGCAAGCTATTGCAGATCACAACTTGTTCAACTTAAATGACTTTATGCCTAAAAAGCCAACTAAAGAAGAAGTTGACGTCATTTATGACATGTTCAAAGCCAGCGTTGATGGCGAGCTGTATGATCCCAAGCGTTGGGGTCAATACTTCAAACCCGCAGGTGTAAATCTTGGTAACTTGGGTGTGGCATCAGATGTTGATGCCGCTGAGGCAAGCTTCAAAGCACCAGCTCCGGCAGCTCGCCCTGCTCCTGTAGCGGCAGCAAAGCCAGCAATAGTTGATGACGAAGATGACGCACCTTTTGAAGTTGCCGAAACAGCCGCGCCAGAAGGCAAAAAGAATGTCAATGACATTCTTGCAATGATTCGCAATCGTCAACAAAAGTAAATATGGCCCGGGCCTCTGCGATAACTAACCGGTAAATGGTTATTGTATCGCCCGGGTTCTTCTATGCAGAAGAAACGTTTATTAACTAATAAAGATATGACATTACCAGACGAAAGATATCGTGCAGTGGTACAGACAGAAAAGTTCTTGAAAGAAGTTCTGTCTACTCCGCGAGTTCCTAAATCAATTAAAGACGGTGCAAGATACTGTTTGCGTCATTATCCCAGTGCATGGGATATGAAATGTGCCGCAGATAAAGCGCCCGATGTGTTTCAAGAGAAAATGGAACCTTTGACAAGGATGCTAGAAGTATATAAAATAGAACAAAAGGAAGAACAAAATGACAAAACCATTTGACGTAAGTAAATTTAGAAAAGAAATCACTAAGAGCATTGAAGGTCTTAGCATTGGTTTCAATGACCCAACTGATTGGGTTAGCACAGGTAACTATACATTAAACTATTTGATCAGCGGAGACTTTTTCAAAGGTGTTCCTATGGGCAAGGTCACTGTGTTTGCCGGAGAATCTGGCGCAGGTAAGAGTTATATCTGCTCAGGTAACTTGATTCGTCATGCACAAGAGCAGGGCATTTATGTTGTACTGATTGACACAGAAAACGCTCTAGACGAAGCATGGCTTCATGCACTGGGTGTAAACACTGGCGAGGATAAGTTGCTTAAACTTAATATGGCCATGATCGATGATGTGGCTATGACTATTACTAAGTTCGTAGCAGACTATAAAACACTGCCAGAAGATGCTCGTCCTAAAGTATTGTTTGTCATTGATAGCTTGGGCATGTTGTTAACACCCACAGACGTTAATCAGTTCCAAGCAGGTGACATGAAAGGTGACATGGGTCGTAAGCCCAAGGCATTGACTAGTTTGGTTCGTAACTGTGTTAATATGTTTGGCAATATGAATATTGGTATGGTATGTACTAATCATACATACGCTAGCCAAGACATGTTTGACCCAGACGACAAGATTTCAGGCGGACAGGGCTTTATCTATGCCAGCTCTATTGTTGTTGCTATGCGTAAACTAAAGTTAAAGTTAGACGAAGATGGTAATAAAACCACAACAGTCAACGGTATTCGTGCCAGTTGTAAGATTATGAAAACTCGTTATGCTAAACCTTTCGAATCAGTTCATGTACAAATTCCATATGCAACAGGTATGAGTCCTTACAGCGGATTGTTTGACTTGCTGGAAGAACGTGGCAGCTTGAAGCGTGAGGGCAACAGCTATCTTTATACAACTAAAGAAGGCGAAGTCTTTAAAGCAATGCGTAAAGCATGGACCAATGAGCTTTTGGACAAAGTAATGGCAGATATCATGCTTAGAGATCTGACAGCAGATGTAAATACAGCAGAACCAACCAGCGAGGAGATTGAAGATGCTTCATGATGATCAAGTTAATTTAATTGTAGATGTATGGGCCACTGTCAAAACTTACATTGACAAGAAAGAACGCTATGATGCCGCTTGTGCATTACTGCGTAGTTTGGAAAATCACTATGAAATGGATAGTGTTGCAGAAGAACTTCTTGGCAATGACAGTACATTGGACACAGTAATTAAAGACTTATATACTGCCAACGACATTGTCGACGAAGACGATGACTACGAAGAAGATAATTACGATTCCGACTACGACGAAGAATGAGCGATTGGTATAGACGTGTTACTGGCAACTTAGGCGAGTTGCCAGGTGCGATTGCCTACTATGAAGCCGAGTTACAAGATTCTAGAATTGAAACTAGTATCAAAGGCAACTTGGAAACAAACTCTAGACTTATGCCTGGAATAGTAGAACACAGATTTAACCAATTGCAAGAAGTCGAAGCTATACTGGAATTCCTAAACATCCAACTACGAAAAAAACGCAGTGAGATGTTTAGGAAATATACTGAGAGTTATAACAGAGCACTCAGTGACCGTAGTGCTGACAAGTACGTTGACGGAGATGACGAAGTAATTGAATGGCAAATTCTTGTAAATGAGTTTGCTATGATTCGTAACAAGTACCTTGGTATCATGAAAGCCATTGACGTTAAACAATGGCAAATCACCAACATTGTCAAACTACGTGTAGCGGGCATGGACGACACTACTTTGGGTTAATTGACATAAATTGGATTCTTTGCTATAATACATACATAGCGAAACAAAAAGGAGTCCAAAATGGAACTAGCAATCGGAACTAAAATTGTTTATACAAGTGCCGCAGGTACCCGTAATGCAGAAGTAGTTAACATCAAAATTACTCCTACAGCAAAGCCTGGATTTCTTAATACTTTTGTTACACTTTTTGTTCCAGCACAAAATGGTGCTAAATTTGACACTCATACTACAATTTGTGCTGATAATGCCAGCTTACAAATGTTCAAAGTAGCAGTGATTAATTGACACAAATTGGTTTCAGTGCTATAATACATACATAGATTAACAAAACAGGAGTTTTACAAATGGCTAATGTAACTATTTTTGCAGGCGAGTATCGTGGCACTAAAGTTCGTAACCAAACTTTCCGCTTGGTATCAGACATTAAGTCTGGTAGCAAAGGTATGTACGTGACAGTTCAAGATGATGGTACTCTTGGCTATAAAGGCAAGAGTGTTCGTGTTAAAGTTAAAACAATGGAGGATATCACTGTGAGTGGTCAAACTATTGCTGACATGTCAGATAGTCAGCGTCGCAAAGCAAATAAAGATGAGAATGTGTTTTCTTTGGTAACTACTAAAGAGCCAGAAGTGTACACAGAAACAGACGAACAGGCCATCGAACGTATTCGTGAACGTTTTGATATTCTAGATCAAATGGCAGAAGGCACCACCACTGGTGCAGTTCGTGCTATGATTGTCAGTGGCCCTCCAGGCGTAGGTAAATCCTTTGGAGTTGAGAAGGTGCTTGAGCAGGCTAGTTTGTTTGACAAGATGGCAAACCGCAAGAACCGTTTTGAAGTTGTTAAGGGTGCAATGTCTGCACTAGGACTGTATGCTAAACTTTACAAGTTCTCAGATGAAGGCAACGTGTTAGTGTTTGATGACTGTGACAGCATCTTGCTTGACGACTTGTCGCTGAACATTTTGAAAGCCGCATTGGACAGTTCTAAGAAACGTTATATTTCTTGGAACACAGATTCTAGTATGTTGGGTCGCGAAGGCATTCCGGATCGTTTTGAATTTAAAGGTAGTGTGATTTTTATCACTAACATTAAGTTTGAGCACGTTCGCAGTAAGAAATTGAAAGACCATTTGGATGCGCTGGAAAGCCGTTGCCACTATTTGGACTTGACAATGGACACACAACGTGACAAATTCCTGCGTATTAAACAGATTGTACGTGATGGTATGTTGGACAGTTATGATTTTGAAGATGGAGCCGCACAAGAGATTGTGGACTACATGTGGGAAATGAAAACTCGTTTGCGTGAACTGAGCTTGCGTACAGTTTTGAAGATTGCAGACCTGCGTAAGATGAGTGAGCATAACTGGAAACGTCTTGCAGAGACAACAATTTTGAAACGTGCAGAAGTGTGCTAAACTAAACGATGCCCAGTTAATTGATGTTAATTGGGCATCGTGTTATAATAACTTTGTTAAACAACATAAGGAATTCAAATGAAATTCAAACCCACTCTCGTAGCAGTAGCAGTTTTGGCATTGGCTGGAAGTGTGCAAGCACAAACTCCACCTGCCCAAGAATACCTAGCTCCAAATGGAAAACGCTATAGTAGCATTGAACAATATCAGATCCAAACTGTATTAAACAGAGTTGGTGCGCCAGAAGCATGGTCGCGTGGCTATACAGGTAAAGGAGTTAGTATAGCTATCATTGACAACGGATTTGACTTGGGTACATACGATTTAAAAGGCGCTGTTGGTAGCTATAAAAACTTTTATGTAGGTTCTATCAGTGCCGCCAACACTGGTTGGGGCGAGCATGGCACGGCAATGTCAAGTATTGCCGCAGGCCGATATGGCGCTGGTGTAGGTACAGTGGGTGTTGCATATGATGCAACCTTGCTACTTGCACAGGCAGGTCAAGGCGGCAGAATGCCACAAATTGACGATGTCGCAGTTATTCGAGCATTAAACTGGGCTGGAGAAAATAAAGCAGTTGCAGTTAATATGAGCTTTAGTTCTGCCTTTAATGTAGATTACGTTAATGGTACTAAACGGATCGGCAACACTGATTTTTATCAAGGTAGCGCAACATCTAGTGCGATGTATGGTAAAGTAGACACACTAAAGACATATTTTACATCAACCAATACAACTAGTGTTATTGTTGCGGCCGCCGGCAATCAAGGACTGGCGTATTCAGGCTATCCGGGTGCTTTTGCCACTGCTACAAATGACAAAGGTGAATTGTTGTTTGGTGGTCGTTGGTTGATTGTTGGTGCGGTCGACGCCAACAACAATATTGCTTCTTATAGTAATCGTGCAGGTAGTATCTGTACTAACGTGGTTGCAGGTGCATGTAAAGATCTATATAGTGTGAAAGATTTTTATGTTGTTGCTCCTGGCGGCTCTTCACTGAAAGGTGACTTTGTTGCAGTAGCATATGACAAGAGTAATGCGGCAGAAACTCTTGCTGGCACTCTTGTTTCTGGTACAAGTCAAGCAACAGCGATTGTAACCGGCGGCATTGCGATTATTAAGCAAGCGTGGCCACAGCTCAGTGCCGCACAGATTGTCCAGTTGGTTAAAACTACTGCCACTGACTTGGGTGCTAAAGGTGTAGATGAAGTTTATGGTTGGGGTATGGTTAATTTTGATAAAGCCACTCAGCCACAGGGTTTGTTGAAGATTGCTAACTTTAAAGGATATGCAAGTGCAACTCCGTTGTCATCCACAGGTATTGCATCCAGCGGCAGTGCTAGTATTAATTCTAGTAGTGTGCTGAAAAATGTACAAGGCTTGGACAGTTATAATCGCAATTATACATTGGACATGACTCGGGCAGTGGTAGCAAATCCTGTGGCTACATATCGCAGTTCTAGTTCTTATTTGGCAATGAGCCCTGTGGGTTATAATGAAATGTCTGTGCCAGTAAATGAAAACTACAGCATTAAAATGATGCAGAGTCAGGCAGGCAATGCCAGTGAGATTACTTACAGTGAACAAGGCGCCAGCTATAGTGTGCAGTTTGGTGCAATGACAGAAAAGGCAGGCTTTCTTGGTAACTATGGTGCAGGTGCAATGGCATTGGGTGACAGTAGTACAAGTTATTTGCAATTAGGCACTGAACATAAGTTTGGTGATGTTGCGGTATTTGGTAGTTATGGATTTGGTGTTACTCGCACCGGAAGTGTGGCAGATAGCATGATCCAACTTGGTAATCGTATTAACAGTGACACTTGGAGAATGGGTGTTGCCAAGAACAATGTGTTCCAAAGCAAAGATGCACTAAGCCTAAGTGTAGTTAGTCCTGTAGGTGTGCGAAATGGCTCGGCAACAGTTACAGGTGTCACAGGCTACGAGTTCACAGACAATGGTGACGGTGCAGATGCTAGGGCTATTGTTAGTACAGAAACAATCAGTCTGCGAGCTCAAGTCAAGCCCATGGATTTGGTATTGGGTTATACTGTAATTGGTAAAGGCTATGACAGCGTGAACATTCGAGTAGCTCGACAATTTAATGTCTCGGGCATTGCTGGCAATACAGCTAACAGCATTGGTGTAATGGCAGTTAAATCATTCTAATTGACACAATATAGTTTTTACTATATAATACGTACATGTTAACAAAAGGACATACTATGTCTGACACAAGAGTTATAGAAGTGTGCTCCGGAGAATGGATTGTACAATTCTCCGGAGGTTTAAACAGTTGGGTTCAACTAGGTGACACCTTTGCTACAGAAGCCGAAGCTCAGGCTTTTCTCCAAGAACAATTGGATAGTGCAGATTATGGAGATGAAGAATGAGCTATGTTAAGAGTACCGTTGAACTTGGTCTTAAAACCGATTGCCAGGGTATCTATATCGAGTCTAATAAACCTCGTATAGAAGCAATGGTGTCGACCGGCTTTTTAGAGTTCGGAGTTGGCGACACTCGAGAAGATTCTGAGTATAGCACTATTGCAAGTCGTATGCGCGGTCACGAAAGTTCTAAAAATCTAGGATGGCAACATTATTTGTTAGATTCTATCCCTACTCCTGGATACAGAGACTATGCATTGCACAAAGAAATTCGACAAACCTTTGCGGCACAATTAGAAGACCCGACTACAAAAAAACGTAACGAAGTGTTTCGAGTTGCAGTAGAGCAATATCTTATTGATGAATTTATCAAATCCAAAGACTTTGAACCTATTAGACTTTGGCTTAATGAGAAAATTCGAAAGTGTGCGTCAAAACTAAATCCTTCGCATGAGAAGCAAGCAGTTAATCTTCGAAATGTACAAATCCTTGTTATTAAGAAAGTAATATCTGCTTTACAACAAAATGGAATTGTAACAAACTTTGTCTGCGAGTTGGCCGCGCGAATTGGTAAAACTATTCTTTTCCTAGAACTTGCAAAAAATATGCAAGAAGAATTTAGTCATGAGTCTATGTTTATCATGGCTTATGGTGTCGGTCTTAGTGTTAAGACATCATATAAAAACGAAGTTGAAAAATATATTGATTTTGCTAATATGCAGTTTATTGATGCGTCAGACACAGATGCCGAATATCAATATAAACAGGCTATTGCAGATGGCAAGATGCCAATAGTTTTTATTAGCCTCAATCCGGAAGCAGAAGAAAAATACGAATGGATTAACCAACTAACAGGAACACATATTGCCTTGTTAGAAGAAACTGACTTTGGTACTCATACAGATAGCCAAGTAGAAAAAGTCAACTACATTTTAGAAAACAAAACAGTTACTCGTATTAATGCTAGCGGTACCAATATCGGACGCCTTGCTAAAGCGTTTGGCAAGAATGCTATTGATGAGATTATCAGCGTTCCGTACTGTATGGTAGAACAAGACGCTAGCATTCCAAATGTAGTAGTGCGACGATTCTACAATATGTTGTTTAATCCTAAGATGAACAAACTACTAGAAGACTTTGACAAGGATGTATTGCCTAACATCAATAAGATCCTAGAAAAGTCTCGATCGCAGGAAAAATTTATTGCCGCAGTATTCCAGGATCTGCTAGGATATCAGCCCATCTACGGAATGAATTTAAGTCAAGCGGCAGGTGAGATTATCAACCATCTTATGCTGTTTGTTAATATCTCTAAGAAGTCAATGGAAGCATTGGCAAAAATTATCGAGACATATTGCGGAGAACACAAGGTGTTGATTCTCAACGGTGACTATACTGACAACAAAGAAGCCGAAGGTGTTACCAAAGAAGAATTAATCCGACTGCAAAACGGTTACTATCCAGGTCGCGATAAACTGCTGGTGATCACTAACATGATGGGTACTCGTAGTTATAGTATTCCAGATATTCAGGCTTGCTTGTTTATGCAAGAAGGCGGCGATGTATATCCTTACATGCAGAAATATAGCCGATGCCTTACTCCTGGCTTTGGTAAGAAGTTTGGACACATCTTTGACTTTGCTTTTGATCAAAGCAAGACTCGCAACTCTGTGATGAGCGTGGCAGTAGAAGCGGCATTGTTAATTCGTCAAAAGGGTAAAACTTATCCAGAAGCTGTTCGCGAGGTAATGAATAGTGTTAATATCAAGGATATGATTTCTGGACAGTGGATTGATGCCGAAGAAGTTATTAAACAATTTGAAGATAATAATAAACTGTTAGAGATTGCTAATGCCCACACTCGTATTACTATCGAGGACTTAACTTTTGAGGATAGGGAAGATCTTGGCGAACTTGCAAAGAGATCAACTAGTAGTAAAGAAGAACGATCTAAAATTGACAAAATTGTTGCCACTGGCAAAACTTTTGAGTCTAATCATTCCCCATCGGGTCGTTCCAAAAAAGACCCTCTTAAAGCAATAGTAGAAAAAGCTATCCGAATGATTAACGGTAGTGCTACTACTATACTAGCCCTTAGTAATTACGAAGGAGAAAGTTTTTTAGAATGTATTGATATTATTGAAAATAATATAGAGATGCACCAAGAGTTTATAGAACTGTATGGTATTAAACCTGCATCTATCAAACGACTATCACCGAGGTTGGAAATTTCTACGCTAGACATGATTGTGCGTATGAGTAAATACAACACAACACAAAAGCACATTGAGAATAATGCACTGGCTATTCTTAAGGATGATGCCAAACTTTGGTCTGACATTTTTCTTAACCGAGCATTAAAAAGGTTTATTAATAGCAAACATTGTAAAAAGATCCTTGTAGCGGCCGGCGGTCACGGATCGGAAGTTGATGTGTTAGTGGAAATGTTTGGAGTTGATATTATACACAAAATAGTGTATAATGACAAATATAGTTTTTTCTGTAATCAGATTGAACGTAAGTATCCTTCTATAACTGTAGTTAAAGGAGACTTTATAACAACGGAGTTTAATATGAAATTTGATGTAGTAGTAGGAAATCCCCCCTACCAAGATCCAAAAAACGATAAACGCATGTTGTGGAATCAGATCGTTGATAAGATGGCTGAGGTCACCAAAGACAACGGATACATTGCCGTAGTTACGCCATCGACTTGGTTAACTGCATCTACTAACATCCATAACAGCTATCGAGTGTTTGAAGAGAAACAAGTTGAAGAAGCGGTTATCTTCGACAAAGATGATAGCCCATTTGAAGAAGGTACAACAGTATCTTACTCTATTATTAAAAATATTCCTCGACAAACTGATACTAACTTATATTTTGCAAAGTTTTCTAAGAAAACTAAAGACCTTGTTGGAACTATTAACATTGCCAAGGAGAAGTTTTGGCCAGGACAACTTGAGCCTATTAATCTTGCTATACACAACAAGTTAAAATCTTTTGCTAAGATTGAGTTTATTAAAAGTTGTGAATTCCACAATCAAGGCTTGAAGAAAAAGCAACGAGTATCAGATACAAAGACTAAGGATTTTCCGTATACTCATCACGTGAGTGCCGCAATTACACGTTATACTTCTGTTAAATTTTCTAAACACGATACATGGAAAGTAATGGTTCCTTTAACCTCAACAATTGACAAAGTAGTAATCGATAATAACTGTGGTCACGGCGAGGATATGCTGAGCTTATACGTAGCAGACGAAGACAGTGCAAAGAACATCAAAGCAGTATTTAACACTAAATTTTATAAATTTATTGGCAAATTATATAAAAACGGGCGTAACCAACCATTGCAAAATCTATTTCCAATAGTGGATTTTACACGCACATGGACTGATATTGAGTTGTACCAATTAGTTGATCTTACCCCAGAAGAAGTTGACTATGTTGAAGCCAACGTTAAGTGAAGTTATAGATCATATTCGAAACCGCACTTATATGGCCGGAGTTGAGCGCGATCGACTAAGAGTAAAGGCCACTGGCGAGGTCTTTACTCCAACAGAACTAGTGCGCGAAGTGTTAAAGCAGATACATGTTGATCAGTTTACAGATACTACTAAATTTTTCTTAGACAACAGTTGCGGAGACGGACAATTTTTAGGTGAAGTGTTAATCCGTAAAATGGAAAATGGTAGCACCTTTGAACAGGCACTATCTACAGTATACGGCATCGACTTGATGATTGATAATGTAGATTTATGTCGTAAGAGATTGCTTTGCGGTAGCAATGATCCGAAACTCATTGCTATTGTAGAACAAAATATACAATGCCGTGATGCATTAAAATTTGGATATAACTTTGAACCAATGGGACCTGCTAGAAGAAAGACTGAAGAACGTTTACGTAATAAAGAAAAAAAATTACAATTAAAAAAACAAAAAGAAGAACAAGAACGTATTAAGAAAGAAGCAGAAGAAAAAGTTATAAAGAAACTTTTTGATAAGACGCCGACATTAGCATAGCATATAATAAACTAGACGATGTTGTAAATATTATACAGCTTTTAAAAGCATTTTATTAAGGAAACTTTAGATATGGAACTAGCACTTAAACAAAAAGTAGATTTTATTTTAGAAAAACTAAATGCAACTCACACAATGAAAATGTCCGTGTACGAGCATCTACGATTATCTAACTTAAAATATGCCGCTTCTATCGACGAGAAATTAGTCTTAGGATGGATTGAGCAGGCATCGAGAATCGAGCTTGCATAAAAGGTTAAATTACCAAAACTAATCCTCTCTAACACAGGGGATTTTTTATTTTTAAAAGTTAAATACATTACACAAACTTCCAGGCAAATAGGAAGAACTGCCCGGCCCCTTACGCAATGTAAGAAGCGAACATACAGGCAGTCCAGCTGGCGATTATCATCGTCAAATGGTAATGGATGGTTCTTTTCGAACACATCGATTAAGGCATATTTGCATTTCTTAACTAACATAAAGGAAAACCAAATGAGAAAAATTCTATTCAACCCCACCTTTGAAGGTACATCTAAATCTTTCGACTTCTATAACGATCGTATCGTTATTAAAGAAGAAGGTAAAGATTTAATAACGATAAAAGTAAGTAAACAAATTGATAATATCGATGTATTTAAATATACAGCTGAAGAACTTCGTCAGATTACATTAGTCAATCAGCATCTCGAAACACCTATGACTGAAGAAGAGATTGATTTTATGCTTACAAATGGTATTACATCATCTAACATAACACCTGATGATGTAGCCGCAAGAGCAGGATACAGAATCGAAAAGAAAATTATACCTCTTTAAAGTATGGGGTATAATTATGACAATCAAATTTTTTAAACCAGGAGATCCCAGATTAACTGCCCCGTGGGGCGATGACTGGATTCGCGACAATCTTGAAATCGATACTATCGAACAAATTGCTGGAGATCCCAGTGCTTACTTTGTTATGAAGTTTAGAACAGCATACAGGGAAGAAACTCGTAATTTTAGAATTATAGTAAAGCACAAGAACTTCTTCAGAGAACATTTCGCCAACTATAACGATGCCTTGGAGGTAATCAATCGAGTAAAGGAGAAACTATGAGTAAATGGTATCCTCCTTTACTATGTCCTATTCCAAAAGGACACGCTAGTCATTATGAACATTCTTCTAGTACAAAATTAGCCAATATATTAAGAACATTTTCTTCTTCTGGTAAAACAAGATCGAGACTTTACAGAAGTTTGCTTCCTGCAAAAGATGCGTTTCCGGGTCAATGGTTCGACGACGAAAGACTGTCTCAACCTAGTACTTACTATAGACTATTTAAACGTAGAACTGCTGATAAACGACAAAAATATAAAAGATCTAAACCTCAATACATAATGTTTGATCCTAATGGTAAATTTGTTAGAATTGATTACACGTTAAAAGATGCCGAACATCATTTAGTACAAGACGATACTTTGTTTAGGAATAGATATAAAAAACTGACAAGAAAGGAAATTCCTGTTGGTAGTTTTGTATTAAAGATTGTAGAAGATCCAGAATACTTCAATTGGGAGAAACCTACTATCGATGATCGAGCACCAGTAGCAGTTAAACGATGCAAGGAATGCCCAAATAAGACTAGCACACAAGGAATGTGTCATTGTGGATTTTGGTCGGCTATTCGAGATAGTACGCACACAAAAGTTTGGTGGACTATACACGATAGACGAATGTATGATATCTGTGAATCAAAAGAAGAAAAGAAAAAGCTAAAAATCAAAATTAGTTTAAAAAGTCTTTTTGAAGATTGAGCAAATAAGGCAAGCCTTGTCCTAAAAAAGGCTTGCTTTTTCTTGACTACAGATGTTATAATAAGTCTATGACATCTTGTACGCTCACCATAAAAGACGAAGTAAATATAAAAATTTCAGACCTTGCAACTGCAACTAGACGCAGACTAGAAAAAGAATTCAAATACTTCCAGCCATGGGCTTATCATAGTCCAGCATATAAGCTAGGACGTTGGGATGGTTGTGTCAGTTATTTTAGTTTAGGCGGCAGCACTTACTTTAACTTATTAGATAGAATACTGCCTATCCTAGTAGATGAAGGTTATAACATTGAGATTGATGACCAAAGAACTAATCATAACTTTCAATTCGTCGAAGTAACTGAAACTACACACGAACAAACTATTTGGCCCAAAGGTCACGTCAACGAAGGACAGCCAGTATTACTACGTGACTATCAAGTGGATGCTATTAACAAGTTCCTTAACAATTTACAATGCGTACAAGAAATTAGTACTGGCGCTGGCAAAACTATTACAACAGCAACATTATCCGGAAGTGTGCAGGACTACGGCAGAAGTTTAGTTATCGTCCCTAACAAAGACTTGGTCAAGCAGACATTAGAAGATTATGAACTACTGGGTCTTGACGTCGGAGTTTACTTTGGTGATAAAAAAGAACTAGGTAAGACACATACTATCTGTACTTGGCAAAGTCTTAATGTATTAGAGAAACGTTTTAAAGACGGACTCAGTCCTTTAAGTCTAGAGGAGTTTGGACAAGACTTGGTAGCAATTATTGTCGACGAAGTTCATCAAGCAAAAGCAGATGTGCTTAAGGCATTGTTAAGCGGACCTTTTGCTAACGTTCCTATTCGCTGGGGTTTGACAGGAACTATTCCCAAAGAAGACTTTGAAAAAGTTGGATTAATTGCAACATTGGGTCCGGTGGTAAATAAGATCGCTGCCAAGGACCTACAGGATCAAGGAGTACTAGCCAACTGTACAGTTAACGTAGTGCAACTTCAAGAGACAGCACAGTACCAGACATATCAAGAAGAACTGACATTCTTAACAACAAATACTCGGCGTATAGATTTTATCGCAGAGTTTGTAAAAAGTCTTGCACTGTCAGGAAACACATTAGTATTAGTAGATAGAATTAAAGCAGGTGAATTACTCTGTGAAAGGATTCCAGATAGTGTATTCGTCAGCGGAGCAATGAAAACAGGTGATAGAAAAGAACACTATGATGAAATTAAAGACAGCGATGGCAAGGTTATTGTGGCGACTTATGGTGTGGCCGCTGTGGGTATTAATATTCCTCGTATTTTTAATCTGGTTCTTTTGGAACCCGGAAAGAGCTTTGTCAGAGTTATACAAAGTATTGGACGAGGCATTAGACGTGCTCAAGATAAAGACCATGTAGAAATTTGGGACTTGACGTCAAGTGCAAAGTTTAGTAAGAAGCATCTTACTACTAGAAAGAAATACTATGAGGAAGCGGGTTATCCTTATAAAATCGAGAAAGTGAAATACCTATGAACATACTAACTTCAGATAATGAAGCCTTTGAGTTGAATTCTTTACCAGAGGAAGTAGAAGATCTGCGATATGGAGTTCTCGATTGGAACGATCCTAAAAACGTTGACTATCATTTTGTGCCATTGATTTTCATGGAAACATTCCATGCGCCTGCGGCGGTATTAAAAATTGGTGACTATATTATTCAAGTTCCTTTAGATTGGTATATTGTCATAGGTGAAAAAGATCACGGCGATCCAGAGATTGTTCCCATTATGAATATCAATGATCGGGGTTTCAGTGCATTTGCTTTTAATCCTATCAGTAGTTTTAGATTAGACTTTCAGCCACTGGAAATTATCAATGTGTTTCAAGACATTCGCTGGTATACACCTAAACTTAAACATGGACATATTCTAGCAGTGCCTTTAGAAACAGGTCCCAAACCTTTATGTGCTTACTTTGTCAAAGAAACTACCAAGCTACCGGAAGTGCTGTCCATAGACAAAATGTATTAAAGAGTGTATAATACACTATGGCAACAAAATCTCCGATGTTAGATATGTTTAAGCGAGTACTTCCAGCTTTGGATACTCGTAATAAAACTCTTTATGAAAACCTCACAGAGGAAGAAATGAAAGGGTTTAGTCCCTGGCTTGTTCAACGATATCTAAGTAGTGCTGAAAGTGCTAATAATGCTATTATTGAACATTACTTGATTATGACCAATGACATTGTTAATACTAATTTTAGTGAAGTCAAAGATCCTGAGATGACTTGGAAGTTGATGAGTATGGTAGGTATTGGTAAAAGCCTCAAGCACCCATACATTGCTCCAGGCGGTGGCAAGAGAAAAAAGAAAAATGCTTTTAGATCATGGTTACGTGAGCAATATCCTCACTTGGATGATCAAGAATTAGATATTTGGATCGGTAACTTAGATAAAAAATCCGCAAAGGATATGTTAGAACAATACCATGTTAAAGACAAAGATGTTATCGCTAGTGCCAATGACTTATAAATGCAGATATTGTAATAAAGATTTTGTTAGAGAAACTACACTTATGTCTCACTTATGTGAGAAAAAGCGTAGAATGATGGACAAAGATTCCAAGCAAAATCGAATCGCTTATCAAAGCTGGCTGATATATCGCAAGATGATCATTGCCAACGTTAAACACGACAAGCCTTATGAAGACTTTATCAGTGATAGATACTATCTGGATTTTATGAAAGTGTCTAAGCATATCATTGATTTGAATTTAGACAAGCCAGAAGAGTTTGTCAGGTTTGTTTTAAAGAATGCTATTAAGATAGATGACTGGTGTAAAGCAGTTGTCTACGAAACCTACGTTAAAGACACAACCAAAAAAGAAACAGTAGAGCGAGCAATTGAGCGAAGTTTGTTAAATATGAAAGCCTGGGCAGAAAAGACCGGATATAGTTGGGGTGAATACTTTGTTAAAGTTAGCACAGTAGACGCAGTACAGGATATTAGAATGGGTCGTATCAGTCCATGGTGTACCTTTGCTACAGATCAAGGTAGCAGATTAATTGATAGGTTTGAACCCGGACAGGTTCAAGCATTGATAGATTACATTGAGCCTTTATCATGGAAGGCCAAAGTAAAACGTCAGCAGTGTGATGCTGATTGGGTGCAGGAAGTTTTTAACAAGGCGGAAATTAAATGAATCAATACAAGCAACGAGCAGTGCCAGTATTACTGAAAAGTAAACAAGTACAGGAAGCACGAGTTAGACTGATCAACGACATGGTTGAAATAGAAATGAATGGTTCTAGAGTAGTTGTACCCACTGCCGAATCATATCAGCGTTTACTCAAAAAGGTTGCAGTATTAGAACAAAAACTATATGCCACTGACAACAAAGCAAATAGAGCCTCTAGGATGAACAATGAGTGAAAAAGATACTAGTTTAGAATACGTTTATAATGAAGTGTTAATGGTCATGGAACGGCTATTAAAAGAAGATCAAAATCCCTTGGCTATTGCCGCAGTACTAGCAAGTCAAGCCTTGGGTTTGTACAAAACTGTTTTAAGTGACAAAGATTATAGTACTATGATCGATAGTCTTGTGGATAAGAAAGATAGTGTACAACCTTATGAAGCCAGGAGTTTACATTGAGCTTTGACGTTGATATAGACTTTGCAGATAGAGAACAAGTTCTTAAATTAGTAACCCACACTGCCGCCATGCAAAAAGAAGGCAGTAAAGAACGTAAACATAATACAGGTGTTTATTTTCATCATGTACCTACTAATCCGTTTACAGGATTATGTACATTAGATTATAAACAGGCAGAAAACACAGGCTGGTTTAAAATTGACTTGCTTAACGTTGGCATCTACAGTAACTTCTCTAGCAACGAACAGATAGACGAGTTATTAGACAAAGAACCAATGTGGGAGTTATTGGAACATAGAGAAGTTATTCAACAGTTGTTCCATATTCACAATCACAGCGATACGGTTATTAGAATGAAGCCACGTAGTATTGAACAACTTGCCATGGTATTGGCAGTTATACGTCCTGGAAAGAAACATTTAATAGGACGTAGCTGGAGTGAGATAGAAAAAGAAGTATGGACTAAAACAGAAGATGTTTATAGTTTTAAGAAGAGTCATGCCATTGGGTATTCGGCTGCTATTGTGCTACAGCTTAATCAACTAGCTTACAGTATTAACAGTGGCAAGACCTAATAGGCTGAGAGTTTTAATATAAAACCATCCTATATCAAATTCAAACCATCGTTTGCTTAACTTTGCACTAGCTGGAGTCATGTGATGGTTATTGTGCAATTCTTCGCCACCGATCCATATAGCCCACGGTATTAAATTAGTGCTACGATCTTTGGTGTCGCCGTTTCTATATCCCCACCAGTGACCCAAGCCATTGATAACTCCTGCCGCCCAAAACGGTATCCACAGCATCTGTACTGCCCATATCACAAGTCCCATCCATCCGAATAACAATAAATTAATGGCTAGCATTACAATCACGCCTGAGTAATTATAGGGAGTGTATAGTTTTCTTTCAATCCAATCATCGGGTGTGCCCCTGCCAAAACTCACTACCATTTTTGCATTTTTGCCCGACAAATAATAATAGTAAACACCTCTGAATAGTATGTTCAAAATTCCATGTACATGTGGACTATGTGGGTCGCCTTCTTTATCAGTTGTGCTGTGATGTTTTCTATGTATTGCTACCCATTGTCTAGTAATCATTCCAGTGGTTAACCACAGCCATAATCTAAAAAAATGTTCAACAATGGGATGAAATGTAACTGATTTATGTGCTTGGCTTCTGTGTAAAAAACAGGTCACAGAGACGATGGTGATATGGGTTAGTATGAGAGTATATAGTATTTCTAGCATACATATACTTATCTTATAATTTTTGAACTAGTTGAATTTGTCTGCGTTTAATGCGTTTGGTGATAATGTTTTGTAGACTAACTGCTTCGCCATGTAGCAATTCAAAATCTTTGACATTATATGTTCGAAGACTGTAGCTGAATCGTTTAAATTTGGGTCCTATAAACAAATTAATTGGTAACTGTCTATTACTTTGCCACCACCACTCTTCCCCGCATTCTAGGAATTCTTGGCGATCTTCGACACAGTTTAATACATTTAACACATATATGCTGGCCAGAGTTTGAGTATAGTTTTGTATTATACCTATGACTTCATCTTCCCCTGCCCTGCATAGGCTTAAGAAAGGGAATTTTTCTAATATTTCTTTGTGATCTGACATTGTCAATATTTAGCAGCCATTTCAATTCAATTAATTTAAATAAATATAACTATGAGCGATACATTCACATTACTAGATTATCCGCAACGAAGCGTATTAATATACTCTGATGGATACAGCAGGACAAAAAACATGCCATTTAGCACAACACGAAAAACGGTCTACAAGGGAGTAGACACCAAGCTGGGTTTTGATATAAAAAATCAAGACCGTAAACCTGTTAACTTGCTAGGTAAAACTATCATGGTCAATGTCATGCAGGTCAGACGCGGCGAGTTAGTATTACAGCGCAGAGCACAGATCAAAGAACCACAAAATGGTTACTGCGAGTTTAGTATATTTGGCTATGATTTAACTGATCTGGAACCAGGAATATATCAACTCAGTGCTCAACTATACGAAGATGATGGTATGGCTCGAAGCTTGTATTCTGATTTAAACAGAGCGGCTACCATGGAAATTGAATTAGTCGACGGAGCATATCCAAAGTTCTTTGACAGTACGTTATTGCATTTTACTCAAGACAATGTAGCGATGATTAGTCAGCCGGTGGCAAGTAATCTACAGAAAAACGACAGTAGCACATTACATACCCTTCAAATCGAAACAACTAACTTTGTAGGTACACTAACTGCCTTTGGTAGTTTAGAATATGGCAGCATGGGCAACTATAGTCCGATCAAATTTATCGATGGGCAATATTCTCTGCCTATCAACTCGAGTCCAACTAGTCCTACGATTGCTATAACAGGTACTCACCAAACCCAGGGCTGGAACTTTAAAGGCAGCTTCCGTTGGATAAAAGTGGTATACACACCTGATGTCAATAACACCGGAACAGTTGACAAAATACTTTACAGAAGTTAAAATAGTAAGGTCATGTCGGCCTTACAAACACTATTACAATCTCGCATACACGGAAGACCTAGTCCCAAAGGCTGGCTGAGTTTTAATTGCCCTATGTGTGTGGTCAATGGGCAGAGTCGCCCTGATTCAAAACGTCGCGGCGGCATGATGTTTAATCCCGATGGTGCTGTCAGTTATCACTGCTTTAACTGTCAGTTCAAAACAAGTTGGACACAAGGAAGAACACTGAGCTTTAAGATGCGTAAACTTATGCGTCAGTTAGGCTTTGATGAAGCAGAAGTACAACGATTAAACTTGGAACTACTGAGCCAAGCAGATGTAGAAACATTAGTACAACGTGAACCAGAACCGACATGGACTCCTAACTGGCCTGACTATGACCTGGGATTTGAAGTAAGACCTTTAGATACTCCTGACAAGATAGAATATTTAAAACACAGGCAAGTGTATGATCTAGCAGTATGGTTGGAAACTGACACAACATATGCAGGATTAAATAATAGAGCTATACTGCCATTAACATATGAAAATAGATTAGTGGGCTTTCAAAGCAGGCATGTCATAGGAGAACTGCCCAGTAAGTTTTCCAAGTATTACAAGAAAGCACCAGCCGACTATGTATTTGGTTTAGACAATCAAAGAGATAATAGACAGTTTGTTATTGTCACAGAAGGTGAAATGGATGCATTGTTAACCAGCGGTTTAAGCATTGGTAGTAATAATTTAAGTGACCATCAAGCACAACTGATCGAAGACTTAAATATAGAACCTATCGTGATTCCGGACAGAGATAAAGCAGGCAGAGATTTAGTAGAACGTGCCGCAGACTACGGCTGGAGTGTAAGTTTTCCCGAATGGGAAAACTGTAAAGACGTCAGTGACGCAGTAATGAAATATGGACGATTGTTTGCTATTCACAGCATACTACAGGCCGCAGAGCATAGTCCAACAAAAATTAGATTAATGGGAAAGAGATATTGTCAATGAGTAATGAAGTAAAAGAATATAGTACAGACTTACAAAAGTTATTTTTAGAATTTTTAGTAAGTGACAAGGAGTTGCTGAGTCGTTGCCAAAACGTTTTAGAAGGCAGTTACTTTAGTAGGAGTTTGCAGGCAACCGCAGAGTTCATTAAAGAATATGCTGGCAAGTACAGCGACTGTCCTACAGTAGAACAAATTAAAGCAGTAACAGATACAGAATTAAGAATCATACCTGGAGAAGCTGCCAGTCATAAAGAATGGTTCTTAGCAGAGTTTGAACAGTTTGCCCGCCACAAAGCATTAGAGAAAGCCATTCTAACCAGTGCTGACTTGTTGGACAAACAGCGTTATGGTGAAGTAGAGAAACTTATCAAAGACGCCAGTAACATTGGATTACCAAAGAGCTTTGGTACAAACTACTACGAAGACCCCATGGGTCGACTAATGTTACTTAAGAATCAAAATGGCGGTACTAGCACAGGGTGGAAGACCATTGATGAAAAGTTATATGGTGGATTCAACAGAGGCGAACTTAATATCTTTGCAGGCGGCAGTGGTGCGGGCAAGAGTTTGTTCTTACAAAACTTGGCATTGAATTGGAGTCAACAAGGACTTAATGGAGTTTACTTTAGTCTTGAACTCAGCGAAGGTCTATGTAGTATGCGTATGGATGCCATGCTTATGGGAATCGCTACTAAAGACATTTATAAGAACATCGACGACGTCGACCTTAACATTAAGATAAAAGGCAAGAAGTCGGGAAGATTACAGATTGTGCAACTCACAGCAGGTATTACTGTCAACGACTTGAAGTCTTGGATAAAAGAATTCCAAATTCAACACAATAATAAAATTGATTTTGTAGTAGTTGACTACTTAGATTTAATGACGCCAGTGTCTGTAAAGATTTCAGCAGAGAATACTTTTATTAAAGACAAGTACGTTTCGGAAGAACTTAGGGCTATGGCAGTACAGGGTGGATTCTTATTTTGCACAGCCAGTCAGTTGAATCGTGGCGCAGTGGAAAGTGTTGAATTTGATCATAGTCACATCAGCGGAGGTTTATCTAAAATCCAAACTGCTGACAACGTTATTGGTATCTTTAACAGTATGACCATGCGTGAGCGTGGCAGAGTACAGTTGCAGTTTATGAAGACACGTAGCAGTAGTGCTGTGGGTACAAAGATTGAATTAGAGTTTAATACAACAAGTTTGCGTATCACAGACTTAGATGAAGATAGCCCAGATGCACCTACTACAGCAGATGTGTTACATGATAGACTGCGACGCCAAGCTAATACAGAGTCTACCAGCACACCCAGTGCATCAACTACATGGGAACGTCCGAAAGCCAAAGAAGGATTTAGTTTAGAAACACCACAGTCTAAAGTGGAACCGTCCATTGCGATTAGGACAATGGACAGTAATAATAGACTTAATAATCTTCTAAAGAAGAGTTGATTACTTTAAACCACGAAGAGGTTCTTGTGGCGGTGTTGGTTCAGCAGTTGTAGGTGCACCAACTTCTGCGTTGGGCTCGCTGGCAGGTTGTTCTTGAGCAGCGGCTTCCGAGTCTTTATTTAAGTCTGTTTTCAGTCTTTGGAATAGGCTGTTATCTTCAGCAACATATGCCAACACAGTTTCTAATAAATCCATGAGAGCAGTCATTTGATTTAGACTTGGTCTACGGTTCATATACATTGCACGAACGCCAGCTTTTAGATCGTTGTAGTGATCTTCGCTTACTGCATCTTTGATAGAAGCCAAACGACTCATTGTGCGTGTGAAACTACCGCTGTCGATTTCTTTCCCACTTTGTTCCATGCCCGGATCTACTTCGTTTAACTCTGCTTGTTCTTCAATGGCTCGTAGTTTGTTTAGAACTGTGCCCATATTAAAATTTGTACTCGACATCATAGTCATAATATTACTCCACTGTTAAAGTTATTTATCTGATAAATACTTTCAAGGATGGATTATAATAGTGCGTAAACATACACGTTCTTTACTTGAAGAAATTACCAATATTGTACCGCAGAGGGACAGGGAAAGTTTTGTGGAAAACAAAGCCGTAAATGTCATTGCGAGTACTCGGTATCTTGTTGAATATATACAAGAAAACTTTAACCAAGAGCAAAGTGAAGATTTATTAAAACGTTTATTCAACAGCTTAAAAACTGGCGATGAAATGAAATTCCGAAGAGGAATTAAACAAATTAAAGAAGCAAATAATGGAAGACTTTGAACATTTATCGGGCTGGGATCTACTAGTAGAAAGCAGACAGTACCGCTCAAACACAGCAGGTCTTAATCTGAGAAATGTCAGCGATTTTGCTTTTTTAGATTTAATTTCACTGTTCATACTACAAAACGAATACGAAACTGCACCAGTATCAAAGAACTATGCAGATAAAACCATAGGATATAGAAACTTTTTACGTCCTAGACTTGCTGGCACAGACTTATATACCAGCTTAAACATACTGGCTAATCCGGACAGTGTTTTCAGTAAAAAGATACGTCAAAATCCGGAAGCTGATGCTTTGCTTAGATCAAAGCTAAAGGTACATACTCCTACTGTAAAACGCTACTTGGATTTATTAGCAGACGGAAGTTTAAGAAAAGAAGATGCCGCAGTATTGCTATTGCGCTTAGAAAAACAATTAAACATAACAGACAGTAAATTAAAAAGTATTCGCAGATTGGCACAAGACTGGCCTGCCATCAATGACATGCAACGAGAATTAGTAGTTACACGTATGCTACAATATTATCGTAAGTTTGCAAAACGCAGTGAAATGGCAGTGTTCTTAGAAGACTTGGGTAAAACCAAAGGATATAAGTTAAATGCTCCCGTAGATGCAGAACTTGCTAACTTGGGCTACGGACAAAAGCCAGAACCAGGTAAAACAGGATGGCTGTCGGCACTAGCACCAGCGGCAGGACTAATAGCAGGATATAAGCTGGGCTATGCTTTAACTGGTCCAAAAAACAAGCAGTAGATAGTATAATATCTTAAAAAGAAGATAAATAAACTTAAGAAAACAAAGTTTTCGAAGAAACAAATTAGGAGAATTTTATTATGGCACAAAATGCAGCCCCATTTACAGCAATCGGACGTGACGTATTCATCAAGGCTTTTGCTAAGACAAACGCAAGTCAAACTGACTTGAACAACTTGGTAAAAGCAGTTCAGTTAACTTCAACAATCACAGCTATCGGTGCTTTCACACCAGGCGTCAGCGATGTTGTTAACATGATCATCGAAGGTGCAGACGTTGGCGATCTAGCTGGTTTCACAGCTACTAACGTAGCATTCTAATTTTTAGAGTGTAATTTTTTCGGGATGGGAAGCCGCTATACTTTTTGGTATAGCGGTTTTTCTTTTGACTATAACTTCTGTATTATATGGTTAAATACAGCATAGGAGAATTAATATGAGAAACACAACAGGACGAACAGGTGAAGTAATAGGCGGCAACATTGAATATTTTACTTGTTATACATTAGTAGATATTACAGATTCGGGCGTATATGATCCAACAGCAGGTAATAGCTACGAACAAGCACAGAACTTAAATGTATTATTACAAGCAATTAGTTTAGGCAGTCAGCCAATTCTATCAAGTGTAGAAAAGATTGTGGCCGCAGATCTGGCTGACTATGATTTTGGCAGTGATTTTACTGGGAATCAAAATGTATGGATTTTACGTTTTGCCAGTGAAAGAGTTGGCAGTATTACTACTACATCATTGGTTAGAGATATAGACGGCTTGCCTGTCTATGATGACTTAGAAGAAACTGCGGTTTTTGATACAAATGTATTTGAAACCAATGCCGCAGATCAAAAGAACATATACTTTTATCGCAACGATAATCTATAATTCACATAAATACAAGTATAAAACTTAGGCACCGCGGTAGTGCATAGCAATATGCACTACATTCATTTGGCACATACTCAGGCTCATAAAAAAAATAAAAGCAACACATTTTATAAGGAGTATTGTGTTAATGGCATCAACAGCAGAACGGCTAGGAATAGTCGAGACTAAAGTAGTGAATCTCGACAGTAAATTGGACGAGTTAAAAGTCGATGTAAAAGAAATGCACGATTGTCTGGATCAAACCAGAGACTTATTAGCAGATAAATTAAAAGAAATGTCCGATGCATCTGACAAACAACATGCAGAACTTGCAGGTAAAATATCCGCCATGGAAAAGTTAAAAGATCGTTGGACATTTACAGTGGCAGGTGTGTTAGTTGCAGTGGGTTGGATAAGTGCTCATGGCACTGATATTATCAAACTACTAGCAAAATAATATGATGGAATTTGAAGTCATTGTTGAAGACACCGAACTACCTTTAACAGAGGCTAAAAGAGTTTGGGCCAAGCGCGGTAAAAAACTCAAACGTATGATTCGTTGTACCAGCGGTAAGAAAAAAGGTCGTACCGTTGCTAACGTCGGTGCTTGTAGTAAAGCGATAAATATGAAGAAGAGATTTATGATGAAGCGAATTAGAAAACGTTTCAATGCTAAAATCGTTAGAAAATCAAAGAGAACAAAAGCAACTAATCCTTTGAGTAAACGATTGAAGACAATGAATAAATCAACAAACGCAAGGTAACAAATATATGGCAGATGATCGTAGTTTAACAGATATAATAAGATTCGCAGACCCCAGCGGAGAAATCAGTGATGCTGAGATTGCCAGCATTTCCAATTCACTTAAATTTTCAGAAGTATTAGATTTAATATCGTCTGTGAGTAAAGATAACATGGACTCTGCTAGAAGCATTTTAAGTAAGCATGATCCTCGCTTCAGTGTTGCCACAGAATATGCTGGCGCACAAGGTGCTCAAACCAGCGGATTTAAACCAATCAAGCCTCAAGGCACAGTTGGCGCATTGCCTAGCACAGCAAATAAGCCAGTCAATCCCAACGGACCACAGGACAGCGATCAAAGTGATTTAGAAGACATGGTCAGTGATCCGATGAATAAAAATAAACCAGAAGTAAAACAGATTCAAAGTCTGCTTCAAAGGCTACAGAACAGATGAAAATCAAGGACATTGTCAACGAAGCATATTCTGGTTTTACTGGCCAATCAAAAGAGTATGGAAAGGTCAAACGCAGTGACATTGATCAAAGTTTGCCTAATGTAATGATTGAACCACAATTAAGAAATACAGATACATACATGCAAATGCGTTATGGTGTAGCATTGGCTGCGGCAGCGGCAGCAGGAGACGACGAGTTCCAACAAGAAAGTGCATGGGCAGAAAATATTGGCATGGTCGGTTACACTGATGCAGAAGTAGATCAAATCAAAGCCGCAGATAAATTAATGGGCGTAAAGAGTATTAACTTAACTACTAAAGGCAGTCAAGAACGCACTGATGTTAATTTAACAAGCCCTGTGGCCAGTGGCTGGAAGAAGTTTGCAAAATGAAAATAGTTGAACTTGCATCCGGTATCAAAACAATGATAACCAACGAGCAACAAGAACTTGTTAAATTGGTTAAAGAAAACAATCAAATTACTAGATCCGACTTAGACGAACGTAAACAAAAAATAGCCGAACAAATGACAGGGCTAGGATTATTAGATAGAATATACGATGAAGAAACACAAACCATTATCTATAAATTATTCAATAGATAAAAAAAGCGCAGATAGACTTTCGTCTAAAGTGGCAGCAATGCTAGATGATGCTATACCTACTAATATACTAGGTATGATGGTCACTATGAAAGAACAGGAACGCAGTCTAGTGTTCTATGATAGATACAGTTTGAATGTACATAAAAAGAACGACTATTCTATCACTGACTTATACACTAAAGACACAGTCTACGACAATATTGCGCTATTTTCCAGCGCACTGCATATTATATTTTGCTTGCACAAAGGGGTACATAAATCTGCCCCACAGGAAGATATTATATACGAACTAGATCAAGAATATTTTCGATGTTTAGAAAACATCAAATTTTACAGATATAAGATGAACTCGGTGAACTCTGAATTAATCCCACTTTTTGCAGACAGATTAACTGATGCCAAGGTAAGATTAGAAGAAACAAAAACCAAATTATCTAAAACATATTGATAAATAATCTAAAGGATACCTATTATGAATACCTCTGAAATTTTTAACCCTACACAACGCAAACAGCGTGTAGTAGAAAACTTCTTGAACAGCCACTATGGCTTGAAATTGGCTGCTCACGGCGATGCAGTTAAAGTGCAATCACTGATCAGCAAATTAGTTCAAGAAAATCACCAATTTGCCAGCACAAAAGTTGGCTTTCAAAACGATGCCACTTATGTAAAGAACACAATGATCATCGAAGCATTACGTCACATTCTTAAAGAAATTGGACCAATGCGTACAGTTCGTAAAATGAATGAACAAAGTGGTGAAGACTTGGCTCAAGCTGAATTGATCTTAGTTGCTCAAAACATGGTTGACGATCTACAAAAGATGGCCGAAGATGTTGCTCAAATGCAAACTGACGAACTAATGCCATTGGAAGAAAAAATGAAGACTACGTTTGGTCAAGAGCAAGGTTCAGCATTTGGTCAAAGTGCTGATCAATCTTTCTCTACGTTATTAGACGCAGTCAAGGCCGCCAAAGATGCATTAAGTAATGCAGTTGCAGTTCTAAAAGGCGAAAGCCCAATGGGCGGCATGGGCGATGACCTAAGCGGCGGAATGCCAGCTCCTGCAATGGAACCAGCAGGCGACGAGTTTGGCATGGTTGATGCGGCAAGTGGTGAAGAAGAATTGCCAACTGGACGCGAGTTGAAGTAATGCGTTTATACGAATTTGTCGACAGTGACGAACAAGTTTTAGGAATTATCAAGCCTTTGCTTTTACGAGCAAAGGCCGAAGGTGCTAATACTATCCCCACTAATCAATTAATCAATGATTTAAATGATTCTAGTATAACACCTGAACTATTAGTTCACATTCTTAACAAGCATAGAAAAGATTTGCAAGATATTATCACAACAGCTACATATGATTCGATTGTGTTAAACAACAATGAAATTAAATCTATGACCAGCAATTATGATAAAGACGTTAATAAGATGAAAAGCACGGCACTGAAACAAGCAATGGATAAATTAAAATGATAGCATCGATTATGTTAACTGCTACTCAAGCTAGAAGTAAAGCTCAAAATGATTTGGTTATCTTCAATGAAGTCAGAGCCATTGAATTAGCCATTTTAACTGCCAGTGCCGCTGGCAGCTATGGTATAACATTATCTACTACCACTATGTCAACTAGTGTACTATATGCCAATGTCTGGAAGGGTGTAATCTCCGACAGAGCAAAAGAAATTCAAATGGCAAGTATAATTAAGTATTTTACTGATTTGGGTTATAATGTTGAACGCAGATCCAATCCAGTTACCGGCACAACATTCGATTGGCAAATTTACTGGTAATATATAACTAGACTATACACTGAAATCAGTGTATAATAGTGTATATGCTATTAAATCCAATCTACGAATACAAAAAACTCAATCGTGACGAGACCTCAGGCAAGCGACTTTATGCTTGTCCTGACGGAACAAAAGTTCCCAGCGTCACAACAGTGCTAGACTCAACTAAAGACAAAACTTTTCTAATTGAATGGCGTAAGCGAGTAGGTGATGCAGAAGCTACACGTATCAGTACAGAGTCTGCGGGTTTAGGCACACTGATGCACACACATTTAGAATATCATGTCTTAGGTCGAGAACGTCCGCAGGGTAACAACCAAGTTCAACTACTGGCCCGTGCCATGGCTGATACTATGATTAATCAAGCCTTCTGTGACATTGATGAAGTATGGGGAATTGAAGCTCCATTATACTATCCTGGATTGTACGCAGGAACCAGTGACATGATCGGTGTACATAAAGGCACACCTGCGATCATTGATCATAAGACTACTAAGAAGCCTAAAAAAAGAGAATGGATTGAAGATTACTTTTTACAATGTTGCGCCTATGCACTAGCACATAATGAAGTACATGGCACTGATATTAAAAAATGTGTAATTAATATCATCGACCGAGATGCTAAACTACAGCCCTTTATCATTGAAGGCAATGAGTTTGATCACTACAGCGATCTTTGGGCACAACGTCTTGATCAGTATTATAAATAAGCATCTAGTGGAAAACAATTTAAGCATTTGGTATAAGACTACTACAGAAAAAATCCTAGCTTGGAGAGAGCTGAGACAAAATGCTGTAGACATGTCAACAGACGGTCTAATTGAAGCAGTCAATACATGGTGGACATTCTCACCGTGGGTACGTAAAACAATAGATCCTTACAAGCCAGAAACATGGCCTACGCCGTGGGATATGATCAATCGTGGCGAATTCTGCCGTAGTGCAATCGCATTAGGTCAAGCATATACACTTTGGATAACTACACCCAATAGCAATGTAGAGTTATGGTTAGTGAATAATTTCAGCGAAAAAGATATACATCTAGTAGTAGTTATTGATGAGAAGACAGTGCTAAATTATACACTTGGACATGTATTGCCCATTGAGCAATGCGACTTTGAGACTTTAAACAAGATCGCCAAAAGCGATTTACTGCACATTAAAATATAACAGAATTATTACAGTGCAGAGTTAAATAAAATACTAAAATTAAAATAGCAGATAAGGAAAAGAATAGAATGACAACATCGGCCCGAGCCATCACTGTTATCAAGCGCAGTGGACAAAAAGAAGAATTGATGATTGAAAAATGGCAGGCACAGATTACTAAAATATGTTCTGGAATTGCTGACGTCAGCCAAAGCATGGTTGAAATCAAAGCACAGCCACAATTCTATGATGGTATTACCACACAAGAGATAGATGAGATTACACTACGAGCTATTGTTAATCTCATCGACGTAGAAGCTAATCCAGATATTGGTCACACAAATTATCAATACGTAGCAGGCAAACAACGTTTAAGTATGCTACGGAAAGATGTCTATGGTAGTTACGAAGTACCGCACCTTTATGACATCGTTAAAAAGAATGTAGCAACAGGTCTTTATACAAGTGAACTTCTTGACTGGTATACGCAAGAAGATTGGAACAAGATGAATGACATGCTCGACCACGAAAAAGATGAGCAATACAGTTATGCTGCCATTGAACAACTAATTGAAAAATATCTAGTAAAGAATCGTAGCACAAAAGAAACATACGAAACTCCTCAGATTCGCTACATGGTAGCGGCAGCAACAGTTTTTCACAAAGAAGAACCTAATGCGGCTCGTATGCGTTATATAAAGGAATATTACAATGCGGCTTCAGATGGCTTATTTACTCTTGCCACTCCAGTACTGGCTGGTCTCGGTACTCCCACCAAGCAATTTAGCAGTTGCGTTCTTATACGTAGCGATGACGATCTCGACAGTATTTTTGCTAGTGGAGAAATGATGGCCAAGTATGCCAGCAAACGTGCTGGCATTGGTCTAGAAATTGGGCGACTACGCCCTTTAGGAAGTCCCATTAGGGGCGGCGAAATCATGCACACAGGTATGATTCCATTTTTAAAGAAATGGTTTGGAGATCTGCGTTCATGTTCACAGGGAGGAATTCGCAATGCAAGTGCTACTATCTTTTATCCAATCTGGCATCACCAGTTTGACGACCTTATTGTACTCAAGAACAACCAAGGAACCGAGGAAACAAGAGTCAGGCACATGGACTATGGGGTTGTACTTTCCGCGTTATTCTGGAGACGATTCAAAAACAAAGAACAAATAACATTCTTTGATCCCAACGAAGTACCTGACTTATATCAAGCATTTTATTCTAACACACGATTATTTGAAGAGTTGTATGTCAAGTATGAAAACACTCCAGGTCTTCGTACAAAAACAATGTCAGCAGAAGAAGTATTCAAGTCGGGCATATTGAAAGAACGTACAGATACAGGACGTATCTATCTTGTGTTCATTGACAATGTAATGAACCAAGGCCCGTTTGATCCAGAGTATCATACAATTTATCAAAGTAACCTTTGCTGTGAAATACTTTTACCTACTAAGTCCTTTAAACGTTTGGATGACGATAGCGGTCGTATCGCACTTTGCACCTTGGGCTCAATCAATTGGGGTGCGTTCCGTAATCCAGAAGACATGCGCCGCGCTTGCCGTATACTGCATCGTAGCCTCAACAACATTCTCGATTATCAAGACTTTCTTTCCATCCAGTCTAAATTATCCAACGACGAAATCAGACCGCTGGGAATCGGTATCACCAACCTTGCCTACTGGCACGCCAAGCGAAGCCTCAGGTACGGTGAGAAGGATGCTTTAAGCGAAGTTAAGTCATGGATGGAACATCAAGCATTCTATCTAACTGAAGCCAGTGTCGAACTAGCCAAAGAGCGTGGTGCGTGTCTGGGCAGTGACAAGACACGTTATGGTCAAGGCATATTCCCTTGGGAACTACGTGCCAATGGTGTTAATGAATTGGCTGACTTCGCTCCTGAACTAGACTGGGAAACACTACGAGTACAAATGAAAGAACATGGTGTTCGTAATGCTACACAAATGGCAGTTGCTCCGGTTGAATCTAGTTCAGTTGTTATTAACAGCACTAATGGTATTGAAATGCCAATGTCGTTAATTAGTACTAAAGAAAGTAAAGCAGGATCATTTACGCAAGTAGTACCCGAGTATCATAAGTTGAAGAACAAGTATCAATTAATGTGGGAACAAAAAGACTGCGACGGCTATTTAAAGACAGCCGCAGTTATTGCTGCCTATGTTGATCAAAGTATTTCAACTAACACATTCTATAATCCTGCTCACTTTGCTGATAGAAAAGTTCCAACAACATTAATTGCTAAAAATTTGATGCAAAGTCAGTATTGGGGCTTAAAAACTTTTTATTATAGCCTTATCAATAAACAAGGATCAAAAGCCGTTGATGAAGAACTATCTGATATGCCTCTTGAATATATTAACTTCGATGACGAAGAAGACTGCGAAAGTTGCAAATTATAAACTATGTCAAAACAACAATACAACCTAACAACAAAAACAGACTATCTAAGTCGTAAAATGTTTCTGGATCCAGAAGGTCCTGTGACTATTCAACGATTTGAAGAAGTCAAATATAAAAAAATTGCAGACTATGATGCAACTGCTCGAGGCTTCTTTTGGCAACCAGAAGAGATTAGCTTAACCAAAGATGCCAATGATTTTAAAGAAGCCAGTGATGCTGTTAAACATATCTTTACCAGCAACTTGCTACGTCAAACGGCTCTGGACAGTTTACAAGGTCGCGGTCCGACACAGGTGTTTACTCCTGTGTGCAGTTTGCCCGAAGTTGAAGCATTGATGTACAACTGGGGTTTCTTCGAAACAAATATCCATAGTAAAAGTTATAGTCACATTATTCGCAATATTTACAATGTACCCAAAGATGTATTCAACACTATTCATGACACTAAAGAAATTGTTGACATGGCCAGTAGTGTTGGTAAGTATTATGATGATTTACATAGATTAAATTGTCTTAAAGAAATTTGTGATCCTACAAAAGAAACAGTGTTAGAAACAACGCACATCAAGGCAATTTGGATGGCACTGAATGCTAGCTATGCTTTAGAAGCGTTCCGTTTTATGGTTAGCTTTGCTACAAGCCTAGCAATGGTTGAGAACAAAATCTTTATTGGCAATGGAAACATTATCAGTTTGATTCTACAAGACGAATTGCTACACAAAGGTTGGACAGCTTATTTGATGAATCAAGTGGTTAAAGAAGATCCACGCTTTGTAAAAGCCAAACAAGAATGCGAGTCAGAAGTTTATGCCATGTACGCAGATGTTATTCGCGAAGAAAAAGCCTGGGCAGATTACTTGTTCAAGAAAGGTCCGGTTATTGGATTGAATGCTGCCATACTAAAAGAGTTTGTTGATTATACAGCAGTGTCCGCATTAAAGGATATAGGAATTAAATATCAAAGTCCTGCCCCCAAGTCAACGCCTATCCCTTGGTTTAACAAGCACAGTGACACAAGTAAAAAACAAACTGCATTGCAGGAAAATGAAAGCACCAATTATGTTATTGGTATAATGAGCGACAGCATCGATTATGATGCATTGCCAACTTTATAAAGAAAGACGTTATGAAAATCAACGAAGTAGTAGCACAAATTAATGATGCGTGGTTTGAACAAGGCAGTTTCAAAACTTTTAAAAAGCCAGCCAAAGAACGTTATGAGATTGCCCAACAAGCAGGCACAGTTCAAACTCTAGAAGGACCTGTAAATTACCAAGCAGGTCATTATATTATGACTGGCCCCAAAGGCGAAAAATATCCAATTACTCCTGAGAAATTTCGAGAAATGAAAGACGACTTGGGTAATGGTGTTTGTACACCTAAGAAAATTATTAAAGTTGCTAAACTTGCCGACCACGATGGGGTTATTCATACGTCATGGGGCGATTTGAATTACACTGCGGGCAATGATTATATTGTTAGACACGGTGTCAACGATTATGGTGCAGTAAAGAAAGATATCTTTGCTCAGACCTACGACACTAGTCGTGCGTTATGAAAAAACTAACCAAACAAGATATCATTGATCGCAAGAGAAGAATGGCCACGCTGGTTAACTTTAACTATATGCGACTGCTGAGAGAAGATTATCCAAACGTGCCTATCACAGAATTCACTAAGTCAATCATTGATAAAATTAAAAAAGGTTTATAATATGCAGATCAGAGTAAGAGAGAATCCAGAAGAATTTGGTAATTGTGGTTGCGGCCGTAGTCCAACTGGCAAATGCTGTGGTTGGCACGGTTTAACAGAAGAACAGTATCAAACAGCATTAGAAGAATACGAAGTGAATTTATTTGAAGACGGAGCAGGAATATGAAAGTAGAAATTTATACAAAGGATGCATGTCCTTATTGCGTACAAGCAAAAAACTTGTTTAAAAGCAAAGGCTGGGAGTTCACAGAACACTATATCACAGCAGAAACAAGAGAAACATTGTTAGAAAGTCTAACAACAAGATTGGGGGCAGCACCACGCACAGTGCCCCAAATCTTTATCGATGATCAGGCCATTGGAGGTTATACTGATCTAGTCACGTGGTTAAAAACTCAATAAATACATATATGTTAAAAGAAAATAAAATTGGACAAACAGTCAGTATGAAACTAGCCAACGGCGATGAAGTCGTTGGTAAAATTACAGGTCAGACAGCAGAAGGTCTTACTATCAGCAAGCCTGTTATTCTAGCGGCCAGCAGAGATGGACTGCAAATGATCCCATTCATGATGACAGCCGAACCCAACAGTGACTTTGTATTCAAAGCACATACAATTATGTGTGTTGCAGATACAAACGATCAAGTAGCAGATGCTTATCTTGAAAGTACAACTGGAATCAAACCAGTTCGTAATTCAAGTAGTATTATATTATAATATGCCACAAGTACATAGACTAACTGATGATAATACTGCCGGAGCTCCGATTGTCAGTGTTATCCAGTCGTCTGTGTATACAAATAATTTATTAACCAGTGTAGACGGTTGCCCGGTTGCAGGACATGGGCCTGGAGTTCACGCTGGCCCGTTGACTGCTAATGGCAGTCCTAATGTATTCATTGAATATATACCTGTAAATAGATTAGGCGATCCTGACACTTGTGGGCATCCTAGAGCAATAGGCAGTCCTGATGTTTATGCCAACGGATAAAATATGTCAGCATTAAAACTAACCTTCCCCGCTAACCTTCCCAAGAATGAAAAAGATCTTATCTGTATGCTATTGGCAGGTAGATTAAAAGATCTACTCAATGGACGTTTGGTATGTGCTCAGCTTGCCATAGACGATTTAATCAAAGATGCAACCGGAGTCAGTGCATTAGGCTCACTGCGTGATTCTCTTGTTAAAATGAAATCTGCAATTAACGGAATGAAATCTGCAACGGGCTACGACAAGATATTACAAGGTGTGAATCAAGCATTGGGGCAGGTCAATAATGTATTCAGCTTAGGAGGGTTGTGCCCTAGCCCAGTAAGTGCTCCGATGATACCGGATTTATTGTCGCAGTTGAATGCAAATCTATTCGGCCAAGGACTTAATATTTTAAATGCATTGGGTAGAGTAAGTAATCCCAGTATGTGCCTAGGTGGAGGCCCAGGAGGCTTTGGTATCAATTGGAACAGTATGCCAGGCGACTTACAAAATCTTAAAAATGCAATCAAGCAAGCAGGTAATACACCATCTGCTACGATTAATGCTTTCAATCAAAATTTAAAATCACAGACATCTAGATTAAAATCAGAAGTAAAAAGACTAGAACAAAATTTAGCAGACCCACTGGGACTGAACAATAAACTTAATACAGCAAGAAATTTGCAACGTGCTAAGAGTGTCAGCGACGGATATCCTGTAAAAGACAGCCGTGGCATTCTTCACGATAACGTTTTAAAAACAATGGTGTCAGCTGATATAGAATCAACAATAGACAACGGAGATCGAACTCCAGTTAAGTACGTGACTAAGCCACTACTTGATTATTGTGGAGTTGTAATAGGCTATGAAAAAGTAGCAGTCACTGGCGATCCAGCATACATAGGCTGGGATCCAAACGGAGATCCTAGCCTTAACACTGATCATCCAACAGTTAATCCCATTGCAGGTTATGCCAGCTTTAAATATACATTTAAGCAAGAAGGCAATACTGTCAAGGTCTATGATAGCACAGGCGTAGTTGTCACAGATTTGGCGCTGTCAAGAGGCATTGCTTACAGACTTAATTTCGAATTAACTAACAAAGAAATTCAATTTTACTCAGATCCTGCTTATACGACGGTATGGACAGAAGGCTTGACCTACAGCAGAAATCCAGACTACGGTAAAGACATGGAAATTATAACTCCTGATGTTAATACAAAATTTGTCCGAGGGGAATTAGACTGGGCAGTATTAATAGAAAATCCAACAACACCTAATACTGTTTATTGGAAAACTAATAACAATAGCTCGGTTGGCAGTTTTGTTATCACAGGTGAAACTTCTATACCATTGGCAGATAGAACGTATGACATATCCATGGCAGTTAAAAAAGCCTGCTTACATTTGGTAAACGTTCCGGCAAGCTCTGCGATTCCTGTAAACTACGAAAACTTTTTAGGATCGTCTACTTCGTTTACTACAACAAGAACATATAACACAGTAACAACAATATACAATTCGAGTGGTAATATAACAAGTACAACATCTTTATCTTCAATACCTATGACAGTAAAAGAAGATACAGAAACCAGTGACGAATTGGGAAACACTGATCCAAATAATAAAGTAATTAAATCAGTGGCAAGATTTAACGCTACCTCATATTTAATAACCAAACGTTATGTAAGCACAGAAAACGGATTGGAATATACACAGATTTATTTTTATCTATCTCCCAGTCAAAACGAAGCCAATGCTACATATTGTATATTATTGAAGTTTGATGATCCAATTACAATTTTAAATTCTTCTAAGTTACCTTATACTGATAATTATTCTTATAAGTTAACTAGATTAATAAAATCTGGTAGTGAGTTCATTCCAGTAGTTACACCAATTTCAAATTCAGATGAAACTAAATTCGAATTAGTGCAATCAAATGGCAAAGAATTTATTAGATGGAATCTTACTTCGTATAATGAATCGGACAAAGCAACTGTTCCTAGAAATGAATTTATATTTCAAACCGATATAGAAATAGATTCCGCAGATCTTTCAAGGAATTTTATTGTTTCTAATCCAAAAGAATACAGAACATATTTCTATTTTAAATTCGGTGACGGAACCGCCATCCAATCTACTATTACACTGATATAAATTAATTTGGTAAACTAGCATTTGACATAAAGTCGAAATCAGTATATAATTATGCACTAGGAGTAATTCTAATGCTTAAACAAATTGCCAAATTACTTACCAAAATTGGTAGACAACGTATTATTTTAGACCGAGAAAGCAATGAGCCTTATTTGGAACGTTACTATGTATTTCTCAAAGATAGAACATGGTTTCCATTTAATATCTTCCTGCATAAATTTTTAAAATCTGATCCGGATGATGTTCATGATCATCCATGGCCTTATGCCTCCCTGATACTTAAAGGTGGATATTGGGAATGGATTCCCCATTTTAATAGCCAAGGACAAAAGATTGGTGAATACCAAGTTTGGCGTGCCGCCGGAAGTTTTAGAATAAACAGTGCAAATAGTTATCACAGAATTGAGTTAGATCCCACAGTGGAATGTTGGACAATGTTTATGCCCGGACCCCAAAAACGTGAATGGGGATTTTTAGTTAACAATAAATGGATACACAATGACGAATATATTAAACAACGTACTGCTACAGCCTCCAAGCAGTGAATGGACAGAAGAACAAATAACTACGTTTCGTAGTTGGTTAGTGGGAATGTTACAGACGGGTCCGGTAACTGTGACATTTAATAAAAAAGATGGTGCAGAACGTGTAATGACTTGTAGCCTGCAACCAGAATTATTGCCACCTGCGCCCGTACACGAATCTAATACCAACAATCCCATTGACTTTCCAAAAGTTAAAAAAGAAAATCTAAACATTATTTCAGTATATGATTTAGAAGCAACTGCTTGGCGGAGTTTTACAGTTAAGAACGTTACCAATGTAACATTAAAATTATGAAAAGATATTATTTTGCATATGGCATGAACACTAACGTCGCTGAAATGGCAAATCGTTGTCCCAAGGCTGTTAATCTCGGTCGTTGTACATTAACTGGCTTTGAATTAAAGTTTCGACTTCACGCTGACATTGACGAAGTTGTGGGCAGTGAAATGGAAGGTGTTCTTTGGGACATCACTGAAGAATGTGAACAAGCATTGGATCGCTTGGAAGGATATCCCTTTTACTATGATAAAATTGAAGTAATAGTTATCCCAGACACGCCAGTTAATAACAATACACATATCCGTGCCATGGCTTATATTATGCACACCAAAGGTGCAGAAGAAGCTCCTAGTACTGGCTACGAAGATTGTTTGATTGAAGGCTACACAGCAAATGGATTGAATGTCAACAAGTTGACAAAAAAGGTCGATTCACTTATAATTAATCAAACAGGCTATGTATAAACAGGACAGCGTTCGTCAAGTGTTAATGGATTATAAGATAACTATTACTGGCAATAAAGTAAAGCGTCAGTACAATGCAAATCCATTTACACATATTAACACAAGTTGGGATGACCCCATTTTTTATAAACCAGAAGAAGAACATGTTACAATGATCACAGCAGAGATTCCGGAACAACAATTCGCAGCAATGGCAGATACATTGTGTGAATTTAAAGATTTGATGAGAGATCCAGAAACAGCAAGATTGTTAATGGAAGCAAGATTTATAAATAGATTAAAAGGAAACAGATAATATGGCACAACATACACGCTACTGGAGTTGTACACCTTTTGCAGACTGGCTACGAGGTACTAAAAAACTCAGTGCTGGCACAGCAGAGGAATGGGACGACTGGACAACAGCCGCACAGATGAAGCACAATTTTCGCTATTGGTTAGCGGAAGAAGCACTTGGACATATCCAAGATTTTGTTACATGGCCTATAAGGAAAATTTATGATATCAAGTACTACATTAACAACCGTTTTGTTACCCGCACTCATAGCCTTACCGCTCATCCCAGGGATATTAAGCCTGGCCAGTGGCAAGACGTGGGGAACCGCTTTTTGCCTTGCTTATTCAATGAGCTTGTTGATTTTGTTGAAATAGAATCAGCATGGAGTCATATTGCCTGGGGCAGTAAAGAAGATCGTGCAAAGTACGATCCTCCCTTCTGGGCAAGTGGTTGGTGGCGCTGGCGTACTTGGCGTTGTCCGCAGGCAGGTATAGATCATCTTGACTGGGCAATGACACTCACACTTGGCAACGATATGGGTGTGGAAGAAGGTGATGAAAACTACGGTCGTCCAACTGGCCAAGCTGTTCGTGCAAAGGAAATCAAAGAACTTTACACATGGTGGACCGTGACTTATCGTGCTCGCCCAGATCCATATGATGCCAGTGGTTGGAGTGAGTACTGCGAAGCAAGTCGTATTGCCAACGGCGGCAAGCTAAGTTGGTCGGGCAAGGATAAAACTCCCGAGCTTAAAGCTATGAGCGATAAATCACACAAGCTTCTACAGGAAATAGAGTCAGCCTATGAAGCAGAGGACGAAGCCATGATGATCCGTTTAATTAAAGCAAGGGATAGTCTATGGACATAAACCCAAATTATTGTAAGTGCGGCAGTAAGATAAAACATTCTGATCAATATGATGCCTACTATTGTGGCTCTTGTAATAAATGGTTGGAATCAAAATGCGACGATCCTAACTGTGAATTTTGTCCCAACAGGCCTGACAGACCTGTCAACGAATAATAGCAACAAGGCGTTAAATATATAACAAGGAGATAATTATGAAAAAATTATTCATCGTTTTAGCATTAGCATGTGCTACATTACCAGCATTGGCACAGCATCATGGACATCGTCATCACAACCACCATTATCGACATCCAGGACACGGCGGTTGGGTAGCACCGTTAATTATTGGCGGCGCTATTGGTTATACACTGACTAGACCAGAACCTGTGATTGTACAGCAACCAGTATATATCGAACAGCAACCAATACCATTAAATCAAAATTGTACGCCGTGGAAAGAAGTTTGGACTTCTGATGGTAAAATATATAGAGAAAGAACTTGCACTAACTAATACTGATGTACAACTAAACTATTCGCTGTAAACATTTACATGGTACTACTTTTAAGTACTAGTGTAAATGTTTTTAGTGGATGGTTGGTCGAGAGGCTTATGACACCAATCTCCGAAGTTGGCAAAGACGTAGGTCTTTCAGGGGTTCAAATCCCCTACTATCCTCTAAGAACATTTTATGAAAACAATTATTTTATTAACAACAATCTTACTATCGGGATGCAGTTCGCTGAACGCAGTATTGCATAATAACATCAATGCTTGTTTAGAAGCACAGAAATCAATTAGTAAAGATTATGCAATGACAGAAATTGCAAGATTAAATGCAATTCAAGAAATAGCGAAAACTGCCAGTGACGAAACTAAAAGAACATTGTCGTCTCTAATAAATAATAAACGACAAACTGATATTATATGTAAATAATAGTTAAGACTGTATGAAGTAGACAGAAAAGGATTCAAGACGCGGGGGCAGTGCCCGCCAGGTCCACCATAAAGATTGTATATGAATGATACCGATAAACTGAAAGAGTTGCAAGAAAACTTGGCCAAAGATCTGGTTCATCTAGAACTAGATGAATCAATAACTGAAGATCAGTTAGATGAGATCACCAAAGCATACTCCAAAGTTTACAATATTGTATCAAAAATAAAATCTTTATGATGGGCCTGACACAGGATCGATTGGGTCACAAGTATTGAAATGGACAGTCCGGCAATGTAGAAGCCGTTAGGGTTGGGGGAACTCGGCCGAAGAAGCACAACAAAGTAAACGCAAACGACTCACAGTTCGCATTAGCTGCCTAAACTCAGCTTAGGGTAAGACATACCTCGTAACAGAAACTCTAGAAAGCACCTTCGGGTGCTTTTCTTTTTCATCTCACCATATAGTATTTGCCACCAGTGGTCAGCAAATCGTTGATTAACTTATCCAATGGTACAAGTATATGATCTTTCTTGTATTCATGTTCCATGCCCTGCATGACATAATCAATGTTTTCTGCACCAGACATTTTTGGAAAGTACATTAAATCTTTACCCCAATACTTTCCATAATACATAGGCTTAATAAAGACATCCCACCAATCTATATTACGAACACCTTGTTTGGTGTACAATAAGTGGGCATTGATAAATGCTGTCATTATATCATCTTTAACAGTGCTTACTACAATCTCACTGGTCTTGTCAAATAATATATATTCAGCAGTTCTTCCTAGAGTGTCTCCTGCTCGTTTGCGTGACATTTCATAGGTATTGTATCCTTCATAGAAATGTGCAATATCCTTGACAAAGGTTATAAGCGGTCCGTCTCCACCTTGTAGGAAGTTTATGTCAGGGAGTTGACTGAGGAACTTCCTATGGAGTATTTGAAATGGTGGTATACCAAGATCGTTGCTGACTGCAAGTACTTCTTCTTTGCAGGCCATGGGATCTATATCGATAATTTGACTTTTAAATCCCCAGGCAGATTCCAGCAATTTTAAATTATTATACTCGTTGTCATTGTAACCCGGCATGTACAAAAACGCTGTTTCAATGTCAATTCCCTGATCCATGAAACTCAGCAAGGCTGCTTGACTGTCGACACCAGAACTTATACCCAGTATGAGTTTGCTGTCAACAGCAATTATATCTCTGGCACGCCTATTATATTCTTCTCGTAGATTGCCAATCGATCCGTGGCATTGCCGATATTCTATATAAAATCCAATTTCATCTGTGTCTAATTGCATATCGCTGTTATAAATATGTATTTAACACTACAATGAACAAAAAATTAGGGTATTATACATGTGCTGGTCTAGAATTTGAATCTAAAATTCAAGCATGTCTACATGCAGTTTCCACAGGCAGAGAAGTTCAATGGCATTTCAACGATGAGATTTTTTCAAAACACAATTGGAGTGTAGAGCCGGAATTAAGTCTTGATGCATTATATAATTTAAGAAGCAGACAGATTAGAGAAAAGTACGACTACGTTGTATTAAGTTATTCGGGTGGCGCAGACAGTCATAATATTTTAATGAGCTTTATCCGCCAAGGTCTGCATATAGATGAAATTGTTGTAAACAACATGGAAAAAGCCAACCGGCAATTCACGGATCTTAATGTAAACAATACAGATCCAACCAATACCCCTGCCGAGTTTAGATTACAGACTGTGCCTAGATTAAAAGAAATCGCAGTACTGATTCCTAGAACAAAAATCACAGTCTGCGATCTCAGTGATCACTTATTTGACTACATGAATTCAGCCAAAGATGCCAGTTGGGTACTGGGTCGCAAAGAAGGCCTTAACGCTGCCAATGCCACTAGATATAATTATTTGGCCATGACTGAAATTAGAAAACAGTTTGATAAAAACAAATCCATGGTCATTGTTGTGGGTGTGGACAAACCACGTTGTTTTATACGCAATGGCGATTTTTATATTAGATTTGCAGACCGAGCCGCCAACATTGTACCAATACCCGATCACTTGAATGAGTACACAAACAGCACCGTAGAACTATACTATTGGAGTCCGGACAGCATAGATATTTTAACCAAGCAAGCCCATGTTGTTCGTCGCTGGTTAAAATTTAAACCCGAAATGCAGAAATTGTTTGACAGTGAAGTAATGGCAGATCCTAAGATATTTAGAATTTACCACGAGCAACTTCTTAAAAATATTGTATATACGACATGGAATGAAAATTGGTTTCAAACAGACAAAGCAGTCAAAGACTGGACCAGTGAATTTGATCAATGGTTTGAAGATGGATACAGTAATACGAGAGCATATGGTATTTGGCTGGAAGGCGTTAACTTCGTCAAAGACAAACTACATACATTTGCCAATCACCGCAATGGTGATCTTGACGGATTAAAATTATTTGGAAAAAATTATAAAATAGGATCTTTTGCAGATCGTTGATTTTATTGTTTAATTTCTAGTTTATTGTTTTGAATAAACCTAGTCAGTGCTCGGTTTGATTTTAACACAGAATTTATCATCCATGGCTCAGTTGATCCCACAGGCAGTAGACCTGCGTCAAATGTAGTGTCTTTGAATTCCTTGCTGGAGAATACCTTTGAAACATCAGCAACAATCTTAGACTTATTGTCAGCTTCCATGGATTTAGAAACTACTAATGCTACATAACTTTGATATGGAAATGGTTCTTTAAAGTATTGTTCCCATGTAACTATCTTATCTCCCATGTCATGACTGGCAAATAGTACAGTGATTCTTGGATCAGAGATTATTGCTTTGATACCGGCATAGTTGCCGAATGTACAATCTACATTTCCAGCCATTACGTCCAATGCACCTTTGTTGCCTCCTGCAGGATAGGGTATTACCAAATGCTTGCCTCTGGCATGGACAAACAAAGATTCAGATGCAATATGTTCTGAGCTACCATAACCATTAATGGCAAAGCTCAATGATTTTGTTGTTGATAAAAATTCATTGAATGTTTTGATTCCCAGTTTTGAATTGCATATTAATAAATTTGGAAGAACAGCAACGACTCCTAATATCTCCAAGTCCGTGTCTGGATTGTATTCTAAATCTTTAAACATTATTGGATTGGTTACATATATTTGTGGTACAGTAGCCATCAGCACACTGTTGCCTTGTAGTACATATTTGACTGCAATTCTGCCAGCGGCACCAGGACGATTTTGCACAGTATAGCCAGCAGCCGCTGGTAAGTTTTTTGTGATCAATCTGGTGATCCTGTCGCTGGGTCCACCCGGAGCATGATGAACAGTGAATTCTACAGCATGAGCCGAAATGCATATACACATGCCCAAAAGTATTTTTTTAAGTTTATTCATAAAACATTATTTAGTTGTTGATTATTATTATTTTGGAAAGATTGACTCTAGCCCGCAAATGTGTTATAGTTACTATAATAATTACAGCACTGAAGTACTAGTACTACAGAGTACTAATAACATTTAGTATAGATCGCAGTAAGTATTAATATAGAAAGACCATTATGAAAAATTCCGCAGTAAAAACAGTAGCAACTACCCAGGAGAACCGTTTACATGGAAAACTTAACTTACGCACATAAAAGACCACTTCACATTTATTTCCGAGATGACCCGGATTGTTATATGTCCGTGGAAATGAAAAAACTTATAATGAAAGACATTGACATTGATATTAGACATTGTAAAAGTTTCAGTGAATTGTCAGACGCACTACATGAAGAACCAAACACTATTAGTTTTCACATAGACATGGTTCGACGGCATGGTGGCACAATATCAGAGTTTATGATGATGTTAGAAACTATGATGAAGTATAACGATTTAATAGTAAATCCAACTATCTGTGTTGCGATAGAAGCAGACACACATGTATCAACAATTAAAGAATTGCAGAAACATAAAATATTTGGCATAATTCCCGGAGCAAAGACATTTGGCATTGAATACACACGAGCTGCCATAACAGATATTGTAAACAAAATCCCTCACTGGCCCAAAGACGTTATTGGCAGACTTCCTGGCAATGAATATAAAAAAGAAAAAACAAGTCACAGTTTAACAGGCAGACAACAAGAAGTATTTGATCTTATTGCTAGCCGAGGTCTAAGCAATAAACAAATCGCTAGAGTGCTGAATATCAGTGAAAGCACAGTTAAGATTCATGTCGGCGCAGTCATGAAAAACTTATGTGTTAGAAACAGAACACAATTGGCACTAACCAAGTAATTAACCGTGTATATATTCGTATCCAAAAACTTTTCTAATACTGAAGCCAGTCTAATACTAAGTCATAGCAAGACTTAGTGTATTTCCTTTTAAGTAAATTAGTAGCAACCTAGAAATAGATTTTTAGTTTGCTCAAACACTAGGGCGAAAATAACAGTCCTAGTATTATTTACTTTAAGGAAAAATAATATGGCTGACATGTTAACACAAGATCCCTTCTTCTCACTTACAAACCAAGTTGCTGGTGTTCGTGAAAAAGTTGCTGATTCAGTATTTGAAAACTACAAACTACAAGTTGCACAAGCTAACGATGTAAACAACCGCGCTATGCAAGTTGCATTACATGATGCAAGTGAACTAGCCGCTATCAAGCAAGAAGTTGCTAATGGCACGCTACAAACTATGTTGGCTGCTGCTCGTACAGACAGTGCTATTGGTGCCACGAGTGCCGCTAACCAACGTCTAGTAATGGAACAAGCAGAAGCTACACGTCGTTTAATCGTCGACTTGAATACACAAAACTTGAACACAGCATTGATCAACACAAACACAGCATTGACTGGTTTGGGTGTTCAATTCGGTGGTTTAGGTCTTGCATACGGTGGCGCAGTAAGTGCTTACCAAAGTGCTAACTCTACATCTGCAATCAATGCATTGAACAGTGCTATCGCTAGTCAAGGTATGGTTACTGTAGGTGCAGGAGCAGTAGGCGGAACACAAACAGCTACACCAACAAGCGTTTAATCGCTGAAAGGAGACCCGATATGTATAGTTTATTACCGGGTTATGGTAGATTTGGCTGGGGCGG
>Ga0209088_10000067_pt1:0-75000 | contig 78081 bp, 53 predicted proteins | sample S_140625_EF_Meta_FD_187324 | JGI IMG/M metagenome (GOLD analysis project Ga0209088, IMG submission 187324) | Freshwater microbial communities from Lake Simoncouche, Canada to study carbon cycling - S_140625_EF_MetaG (SPAdes) (version 2) | ecosystem: Environmental > Aquatic > Freshwater... | reverse complement strand
AGCGAGTCTGAATAGGGCGCTAGCTAGGGGGGATAGACGCGAAACCAAGTGATCTACCCATGGGCAGGTTGAAGTGTGGATAGTCTCCACATGGAGGACCGAACCGGTAAACGTTGAAAAGTTTTCGGATGACCTGTGGGTAGGGGTGAAAGGCTAATCAAACTTGGAGATAGCTCGTACTCCCCGAAATGCATTTAGGTGCAGCGTTGGGAAGAGTGTCATGGAGGTAGAGCTACCAATAGGGCTAGGGGGCTTCACCGCCTACCAACCCCTGATGAACTCCGAATGCCATGACATTGCACCAGCAGTGAGGCTACGGGTGCTAAGGTCCGTGGCCGAGAGGGAAAGAACCCAGACCATCAGCTAAGGTCCCAAAATCTAAACTAAGTTGAACAAACGATGTGGGGATGCAGTGACAGCTAGGATGTTTGCTTGGAAGCAGCAATTCATTTAAAGAGTGCGTAACAGCTCACTAGTCGAGCGTTCCTGCGCGGAAAATGATCGGGCATCAAGTTTAGTACCGAAGCTATGGACTCTACGGAGTGGTAGGGGAGCATTCTAGTGACGCTGAAGCTGTACTGTGAGGTATGGTGGAGTTTCTAGAAAAGAAAATGTAGGCATGAGTAACGATAATTCCGGTGAGAAACCGGAACGCCGTAAGACTAAGGTTTCCTGGATCGATGTTAATCAGAACAGGGTTAGTCGGGGCCTAAGGCGAACCCGAGAGGGGTAGTTAATGGACAACAGGTTAATATTCCTGTACTTGCATCAACTAAAAAGGTGACGGAGCGAAGGATTTGTCAGGTACTGACGGAAATGTGCCTTTGAGGAGGACCTTCGGGGAATTCGAGACGAAAAATGAGCTTCCAAGAAAAGCCGAATGATGCAACCCGTACCGTAAACCGACACAGGTAGTCGAGGAGAGTATCCTAAGGCGCTCGAGTGAATCGTGGTTAAGGAACTAGGCAAAATAGCCCCGTAACTTCGGGAGAAGGGGCGCTCCTTGCAAGAGGAGCCGCAGTGAAAAGGCCCAAGCGACTGTTTAACAAAAACACAGGACTCTGCAAAATCGAAAGATGAAGTATAGGGTCTGACACCTGCCCGGTGCTGGAAGGTTAAGGAAGGGAGTTAGTTTCGGCGAAGCTCTTGACTGAAGCCCCAGTAAACGGCGGCCGTAACTATAACGGTCCTAAGGTAGCGAAATTCCTTGTCGGGTAAGTTCCGACCTGCACGAATGGTGTAACGATTTGGGCACTGTCTCAACCACGAGCTCGGTGAAATTGAAGTATCGGTGAAGATACCGGTTACCCGCAACGGGACGGAAAGACCCCGTGAACCTTTACTGCAGCTTCACGTTGAGCTTGAGCATAAGATGTGTAGGATAGGTGGGAGACAATGAAGGGCTGACGCTAGTTGGTTTGGAGTCGTCCTTGAAATACCACCCTTTTTATGCTTAGGTTCTAACCTGTATACAGGGACATCGTGTGGTGGGTAGTTTGACTGGGGTGGTCGCCTCCAAAAGAGTAACGGAGGCTCGCAAAGGTACCCTCAGCATGGTCGGTAATCATGCGTAGAGCGTATAAGTATAAGGGTGCTTGACTGAGAGACGGACGCGTCGAACAGGGACGAAAGTCGGCTTAAGTGATCCGGTGGTTCCGCATGGAAGGGCCATCGCTCAAAGGATAAAAGGTACTCCGGGGATAACAGGCTGATCTCCCCCAAGAGCTCACATCGACGGGGAGGTTTGGCACCTCGATGTCGGCTCGTCGCATCCTGGGGCTGGAGAAGGTCCCAAGGGTTGGGCTGTTCGCCCATTAAAGCGGCACGCGAGCTGGGTTCAGAACGTCGCAAGACAGTTCGGTCCCTATCTGTTGTGGGCGTAGGAGTATTGCGGAGATCTGACTCTAGTACGAGAGGACCGGGTTGGACGCACCGCTAGTGTACCAGTTGTGGCGCCAGCTGCATCGCTGGGTAGCTATGTGCGGAACGGATAAGCACTGAAAGCATCTAAGTGCGAAGCCAACTCCAAGATGAGTACTCCATTGAGGGCCCTAGAAGATGACTAGGTTGATAGGCTACAGGTGGAAGTATAGTGATGTATGGAGCCGAGTAGTACTAATTGCCCGATCGCTTCCTCAATTTTTTTTTAAATCTGCTTGCCTCAAAAAGTGCAATCTGAATGCTTCTTTCTCCCAACTTTGTCAAAGAAATATCGTCGATATCCAGTAATGGATTAGACAACAAGAGTCGTTGGTGGTTATAGCGAGGGGGTTCACCTCTTCCCATTCCGAACAGAGAAGTTAAGCTCCTCAGCGCTGATGGTACTGCCTTACGGTGGGAGAGTAAGTCGCCGCCAACCTAAATTAAAAAGATCCTGTATTCATTTACAGGGTCTTTTTTTTTTGTATATACCCACCCCTCTAGTTTATTACATTCCTTGTTGTGACTAAATTGATCCACCGCATCATAGGCCTGAACACGATGGTTCATATTTCTCTTGCTCTTTTCGCCCTGACGGCATTAAATTTTTGTTGATCCCATTTTAGCCCATGCGTTATAATATGCTATTAAGATGCGCCCCCTATGGGGTCAATCATATGCACATAGACAAGAAAAGTTAGCAGCATAGGCATAACAGATAAACCTAGATCAATCTCTCATCAGGAAAGTTTAAGCAGAATAATTAAAGTTATCTTACTATTAATGGTGTTATATAAATTTATAGGCCACTAAAAATTTATAGTTGTACATTAGTTAAAATTATAGTGGTTATGATAAGATATGCATATAAGTATTTAATCTCGTAGAAAATCGGACAAACCGTAAACCATTAATTATTCAAGGAGCAAGACAAATAGGGGTAACTTGGTTAATGAAAGAATTGGGAAAAATGAATATCTAAGGGTTGCTTATTTCAACTTTGAATTTTCTTCTGAACTACACTATATTTTTAAACAAAATTTTGATATCAAGAGAATAATAGCTTCAATTGAAATGGCTGAATGAAAATAGTGGATTATAGTTTTATTATTCAGGGTGTTTAGTTAGGAATGCTTATTTATTAGTTCTTAATCATTTCAATCATCAATTACCTGGAAAGCCTTTGTATATTGTTCAGCCGAAATGGTGTGCCCATAAAACAAGCACCAATTCTAAGAACTTAGTTAGCCAGAAGTAACGGGCTACTGGAAGGGTATTATCCCAAATAATACTAAGTGCCAATCAAACCGTTTTGAGGCCATTTAACTTTATTCCATATATAATGAATCCTTGGGCAGAAATATAAGTTGTCATAACCAAGGCATGCATTAGGGTAATGCCCTGGAATGAGGGGTCAAATTTATTTAGAGCTAAAATGCTGTCAGATATTACAAATAAAATGGCTCCTACTAGAATCAACTGCTGAGGTTTCTGTTCAATCTTTTCCTTTAAATTGAAGGCACTAATTAACATGGTACAGATGATAATGGCATAAACGGTGACAGGGATTTTTAGCGTTGCATCAATCTTGGGAAAAAGGTATAACAGGAGTGATATCAGGAAAATGATTATGCCTATGGTTCCAATTAGGTTTTTTTTAAGAAAATTTTTATTTAAAGGGGATAGGGAGGTAAATAATTTAGTATAACATAGATGTGCTATTAAAAAACTTACTAATCCGCTAATAAAAAATAATGGATTGTTTCCTGGAATCATTAATATGATGTCGCCTGCATAAGAGAATATCAAAGCAAATATACTCAGCCTGAACAAGGTGTTTTTTGATTTTTCTTCTACTCCATTCCATAGGTACAGAATTAACATGGGCATGAGTAGCACCTTTAAACTTTGATGTAACAGGGGTATTTCCAATAATATGCCGGTTACTTGTAAAGCACCAATAATTATGTAAAGTATGAGTATTGATTTTGATTTATTTTGCATAATCTAATTTTTAAATTGTTGTATTTCTTTGTCGCATTACTTCATATAAAATGATGCCAGCAGCAACAGATACATTTAATGAATTTATCTCACCTAGTTGAGGAATTATAAATTTTTGATCAGCAGCTTTGATTAAACTAGGATGTACCCCATTTCCCTCCGCTCCTAATATGATAGCTGTGGGTTCAATCCAATTGCATTGTGAAACAGTTTTTTCGCCTTTTAAATCGCTCACACTGACTATAATTCCCATTTCCTGTAGGTAGGTTATGGTGTTTGCTAAGCTGTTTTCCCGGCAAATTGGAATTCTGGTCAGTGCACCAGCTGAAGTTTTAATGGCATCGGCATTTATGGGTGCAGTGCCTCGCATGCCAAGTATAATACCGTCAGCACCTAAAACCTCTGCAGATCTGGCAATGGCGCCAATATTTCTTACGTCTGTAATACTGTCTAGAATAAGAAAAACAGGATTTTCCTTTTTCTCAAGTACTTCAGGTAGTAGGCAATCTATATTTTGATAACTAATAGGCGATGTGTAGGCAATTACCCCTTGGTGATTGCCAGAAACAACCCTGTTCATTCTTTCTTTAGGCACAACCTGGAGGGGAATTTCGTGGTCACGACATAAATGTCTGATTTCCTTTTCTAATTCCCCTCTAAGTCCTTGCTGAAATAATATTTTTTCTATGGTTTTTCCTGCCTCAATTGCTTCCAGTATTGGGTGTCTCCCATAAATAATGGTTGTTTCATTTTCCTCCATATTCTTTTGCTTATTTAAAAATCTTCTCCTAATTTAAAGACCCTAAAGGTATTCAAATATCGAAAGATATTTAATAACAAGGTATAAACTAAAAAACAATAAAGGAGAATCAAATAGCTGCACAGATCAAAAAAAATTAATCTAATGCCTTTCGAGCCTCTGAATCGGGATTGTTTTGCATTAAACAAACATCGTCTAATATCATCGTTTCTCCATTTTCGATGGAATAAGGAGCCCATTGAGGTAAACCACCCCCATTTGGATTTCCCGTTCTTACAAAATTCAGAAATGAATTTGCCATTTTCTGGGAAAGTGCTTTGGGTCTTTTTCCACCGCCAGTATGGGTATACATTAGATCAGTATTGTAAAACCAAAAGCAAATGTCAATGCAATGAAAAGCTCTCATTCTACCGTCAAAAAGAGGTGGTTCCCAGCCAAACCAAGATAGGTAAACGGAAGCTTTAGCTTGATTTGTTTTGGCATCGGCAGCAGCAATCGCATTTTTTCGGTTTGAAAGTATGAGTGCCCATATTTCAACAGGAGTAGCGGAAGGAAATTGCTTTTTATAAGCAGCTAAAATAGTATTGGATTTTTCACCAAAACGAGGTGTTAATTTTTCGATAACTTGTTCCCATGTTACCCTTTCTAAGCTGGAATCTGCCCTTGAAGGGGTCCATTCATGAAAAGTGGTATTGATTATTAATGGAATGTCGCTGGATAGTTCAGTAGAAAAGAAAGGTTCATTTAACAAGTGTATTCCATCAGAAACAGGAGAAAATCCCTCTCTTTGAATGCCCATTTTCTTGGCTTCATCTGATAATTTAGCAACGGCTCTATTGGCAATCTGAATAAAATCTAACCAGGGAATTTGCTGCAACTTTCCTACTTCACCCTCTTTTAGACCAGCTTCCTCCATTACCCTCTTTCCTAATTTCTCTGCATATTCTTTATTTACACCAAGGAGAGAACTACCACTTAAGGCAACTGCTTTATGAAAAAGGCCTTTTGCAGCAGGCATATTCATCAATGTAGTGACTTTTGCCCCTCCACCAGATTGACCAATGATGGTTACATTTCCTGGATCACCTCCAAATCCAGATATATTATTTTTCACCCATTCTAATGAAGCGATTAAATCGAGGTTGCCAGCATTTCCAGAGGCAGTTGGACCTCCTGCTCCAGATAGGCAACAATATCCTAATGCTCCTAATCTATGATTAACGGAGCAAAAAACAATATCACCTAATTTTGCAAGATTTTCTCCATGGTATCCATCTTGTTCTATGCCATTTCCATTAACAAATCCACCACCGTGTAACCAGACTATGACGGGACGTTTTTTATTATCTAAGGCAGGAGTCCAAATATTTAATTTAAGGCAATCTTCAGAAACATCATCATAATTCCAATGGTCAACAAAGGAAGAGACCACATTAGCATATCTTTTTTCCATTATTTGAGGCGCAGTATTGCCCCACCATATAGTTGGTTTAACATCAGTCCAAGAAACTGGTTTTTGAGGGGGCATAAATCGATTAATTCCACCTGTATCGGCACCGTAAGGAACACCCAAAAATTGATGGATTCCCCTAAGAATAAATCCTCGAACTTTTCCATATTCTGTTTGAGCTACCGCAATATTATCCCCTATAAGGAGCAGTTGATCCTCCTCAATAGTTGACTCGCTCGTCGGGTTTTTACCAAAAGTGGTATTAGGTAGGGATAAACCTATAGCGCCGACGCCCATAGATTGAATAAAATTTCTTCGTGTAGATTTCATAATAGATAGTTTAAGATGACCTACAAGTTAGTTAAAATAAATAATAAGGGGATAAAAGAAATTCATTTAGTATTCATCGGGTTTCTTTTTAATAGGACAAAATGGATTTTCCCCAAAGCCTTTTTTTTGAGAGATAATTGTTTTTAATTAATATTTGAGTCTAATAAATTGTTTTTCACTGAACTGCCGAAAGAAAAGGATTAGCTTGTAGCTGCGACCCCAATAAATTGAATAAAATTTCTTTTTTTATTACAAATTGTTTTAGATGTTCTAATTGTTAATTAAAAAAAATAATAAGTCTTTAAAAAAAAATCCTTTTTGTATTTAATGCGTTACTTTTATAAAAGGCCAAAAAATTCAATTTTAAAAAATTGTATCATGAAAATTTCGAAATATCTTTTGCTGTATTTTTTATTAATGATGGCAAATTTGGGGTTTGCACAAAATCCATTTGAAATACAGGATGATCTTTTCAAGATTCGAAATATTGCTTCAACGTGGCAATTATCGGCAAATGATCTTGTATCATTGTCCATTCGTGACAGATACACAAGTGATCATAATGCGGTAGAACATTTTTATGTTCAGCAAGAACTTGATGGGATTCCTGTCGATAAAGCTATTTCAGGATTCCACTTTTTACAGAATGGTACTTTGGCCTATGCAACCAATGGTTTTATATCCAATTTAAAAGATAGAATTGTACTCGGCTCTCTTTATAACAAACCTGAAATTAATGCCTGGCAAGCGGTCCAGTATGCCGCTATGGCTTTAGGTAAACCGGCAGAAAATGTTCAAGGTCAAAATATTCAAAAAAATAAGGATGGAAAATACATATTCTCAGAAAAAAGCTGGAGCGAATCTGAAATTCCTGTTTCTCTCGTTTTTGTAAGGGAAAAAAATGGAAATTTGAAACTCGCCTGGGAGGTTTCTTTAGATGACCCTAAATCAGCTGATTATTGGGTTTATAAGGTGGATGCAAAAACAGGAAACATTTTATTAAAAGAAAATTATACCCTTTATTGTGACCATCAAGGTCATCTGCCTGGTGATCACCATCCTTTGAAGGCTAAACAAAAAATAGAATATCAGGAGTTTAGCCTCCTTAATAAAGGTGCATATCGTGTTTTTCCTTACAATCTTTCTTCTCCACTTGAAGGCGGCAGAGTATTGTTAAATAGCCCTTCAGATCAAATAGCTTCTCCCTTTGGCTGGCATGATACCAACGGCATTGAGGGTTCAGAATATACTATTACCCGGGGGAATAATGTCAATGCCTATTTAGACAGAGATGCAGATAATAATCCCGATGAAAAAACGGTAGATGGAAATACAGGGCTCGTTTTTGACTTTCCTTTTGATGCTAATAAAACACCTGATAATTATCAGGAAGCAGCTATCACACAGCTATTTTACATGAACAATTTCATGCACGATTTTACTTATCGTTATGGATTTAACGAAGAAGCCGGAAACTTTCAACAAAACTTATATGGAAAATCAGGAAAAGCGGGTGATTCAGTTAAAGCGGAGGGTCAAGATGCCAGTGGATTTAACAATGCAAACTTTTCGACTCCTCCTGATGGAGCAAGTGGGAGAATGCAAATGTATCTTTGGATGCCAGGAGAGGGCAAAGTACTTACGGTAAATATGCCTTCAACACTGGCTTCCACTTACAACGTAGGATTAGCAACTTTTGGGCCTTATATAAGTAGTAATCCAATTACTGGAAATCTAATTATTGCCCTTGATTCTGTTTCTTCTGCATTGGCTTGTGGTACGCTAACAAATGCTGCTGCTATAAAAGGCAAAATTGCCGTAGTTGATAGGGGTACCTGCAAATTTAAAGAGAAGGTAATTAAGGCAGAAGCAGCTGGTGCACTGGCTGTTATCGTAGTAAATACTTCCAATGATATTATCACGATGGGAAGCGATAATACTAATCCAATGCCTAAAATCCCTGTGGTTATGCTTCCTTCATCCAGTGGAAATTCTATAAAAAATGCCCTAAGACAAGGACAGACAGTTAGGGTAACTTTGCAAGCGACTAGTAATGATTTGGTGATTAGAGATGCAAGTTTAGATAATGGCATTGTGGCGCACGAGTATGGCCATGGTATCTCAAACAGACTTACCGGAGGACCTTCCATTACCAGTTGTCTCAATAATGATGAACAAATGGGAGAAGGATGGAGTGATTTTTTCTCTTTAATTACCTCCGTAAAACCTGGTGATAATGGTAAAATTGGGATTCCAATAGGTGGATATTCTGATAATAGCTCAAACGGTATTCGGAGAAAATTATATTCAACAGATTTTGCTATTAATAATCAAACCTATGACGATGTTATTGGCACAACCGCTCCTCATCCCTTAGGTGAAATCTGGGCAGCTACTTTATGGGATTTATATTGGAAAATGGCAGATAAATATGGGTTTGACCCAGATTTGGTAAATGGAAAAGGAGGAAATAATAAGGCGATTCAGCTTGTTATGGATGGTATGAAATTGCAAAATTGTAACCCGGGGTTTCTCGATGGACGAGATGCCATTGTTGCCGCTGATATTATTAATAATAAAGGCGAAAATGAATGTCTGCTTTGGGAAGTATTTGCCAGAAGGGGACTTGGCTATAGCGCCAAACAAGGTTCTTCTGCTAATAGAAATGATAATACCCAGGCATTTGATAAATTACCCTCTTGTCTTAAAACGCTGAAGATTGAAAAAGAAATTTCGCCAAAAGTTATCCAGCCTGGCGATACCGTTACCGTGAAAATATCTTTAGTAAATCATCAATTAAAAGCAGCAATTAATATCAAATTCAAGGACTTTATTCCATCAGGTTGTACTTATATTCCAGGAAGTTTACAAGGGGGAAGAAGTGTTATTTTGCAAGGGGATGTTATAACCTTTTCTGCTTCAGATTTAAATTCAAATGAATCGTTGGTGGTTTTTTATAAAATGGCAACAAATAATGTGAAATTATCTAAGCGTATTTTTATGGATGAGCTGGAGGGAGGGGTAGGTAACTGGCTTACAGAGTCAAATTCAGGAAATAAGGATTTATGGAATTTAAGTACTGGAAATGCCGTAAGTGGTCAATATAGCTGGACTATTACGAATGGTAAAGAGGCTACTGATGCTAAACTAAGATTAAAATATCAACCATCCATTTCAGGTACTAGCAATCCAACCTTAAACTTTTATCACCAATATGAAATTGATCCAGGCAAGGATGGTGGATTTTTAGAATATACTTTAAACGAAGGCACTACCTGGCTGCCAATGCCCGATTCCTTGTTTATTAGGAAGGGCTATGATGGCCGGTTAGATCCAAGAACAGTTGGTTTTACCACTAAAGCATTCTGGGGAGAATCTAATCAGTATCAATCTACTTTAGTTAAACTTTCCCCATTTAAAAATGAAAAATTAGGTCTGCGCTGGCGTTTTGTGCAATCGGCAGAGGGAACAGAAGAGCCTTTGGTATATGCGGGATGGAAAATGGATAATGTGGAAATCATGGATGCCAGCTGGTTAAATGGGACCATTTGTGCCACAACTTCTGACGGTGTAACAGCCTGCGGAGATGCCATTTTAGGAGGTACATTGGTTCAGTCAGGTATTCAAACATCGCTTAATGAGGTGGAACAAAATGTTTTAGATATTAATGCTTATCCTAATCCAGGAACTAATGAGATCATTTTAACTGTAAAGGGAGAAAAAGCGGGCAGTCTCTATTGCTCCGTCAGGCAAATATCAGGACAATTGATGCAAACTACCAAAATGGAATACAATGGAACCGGGCAACAATTTATCATTCCTGCCAGCGATTATTTACCGGGTATATACTTGGTTGAAGTGGTTTCAGAAAGGGTTAAAAAGGTAATTCGTTGGGTGAAATTATAAGGGCAGTTAATTTTTTAGCCATTAATTTCAATAAAAGCACGATCAACTGGTCCTTTCAAAGGAGGGGATATTTTTGAAATGCGAACTTTGACATCGGATACTTTATCTTGAAACTGTGAATGAATACGTTGATGAATGTTAACAGCTACTGTTTCCAATAGTCGCGCTGGTTTTTTCATTTCCATGCGGCAAATATGATAGATGGTTTCATAATTGAGGGTATTACCCAAGTCATCTGTTTGAAGTAAACCCTCAGTACCTGTGTCGACATGCACATCGACATGTATTTCGTTGCCTAACAACTGTTCTTCTTCATAATAGCCGATTTTGGCCCAAAAACGCATTCCTTCTAAAGCGATTATCATTTTTAATTGTAAATATATATTTTTTACCCTAAATCTGTAGATTAATAAACAAGGCTAATGAGCGAAATTTTAATTAAAAGAGTTTCAGAAAATTGGGAAATTGAAGGTATTAAGGCTTTACAAGAGGAGAATAGAATTACCAATATTTCCAAGGAAGAAAGGGAAAAAGAAGGATTTGTAACAGCCTCTTATTCCATTGAATTGCTAAAGAATATGGATGATTTTGAGCCATCTGTCATTGCATGTCAAGGAAATAAGGTCGTTGGATACGCCATGGTAACAGTGAAAGAACTTTACGGTGAACATGCATTATTAGACGGGTTGTTTGATGCCATTGAGCAAATGGAATATAAAGGAAAACCATTAGGTCTGGCAAAAGTTGTTCTTGTGGGCCAGCTCTGTATTGCAAAGCCTTTTAGAGGACAAGGCTTAGTTGATAAAATGTATCAATATTTCAAAGAGTGCTTAGTCGATAAATATGATTATTGTATTACAGATATTTCAGAAGCCAACGCCAGGTCATTAAGAGCACATGAAAAATGTGGATTTAAAATAATTAATACACTGGTTTATGAGGAAGTTAGATGGCATATTGTTTTATGGGACTGGACAGAGTAATATCAAAAAATGGTGACTTTAATACATTTAAATCGTATGAATATTAAGGTAGGAAGTTTTAACTTTGCGCCTTAATCATTTAGATAATGAAATCTTAAATTATTAATATGGAAAAGGATCTATTCATTTCAAATAAAGTTGACCTTTTTGGTGGGCACGATTATTATAAAATAGATGATTTGTTAGATGAAGAACATAAGATGGCGCGAGATGCCGTCAGAGATTGGGTAAAACAGGAAGTGAGTCCGATTATAGAAGGGTATGCTCAAGCAGCAAAATGTCCGGTTCATTTATTTAAAGGTTTAGCTAATGTCGGTGCTTTCGGGCCTACAATTCCTGTAGAATATGGTGGAGGAGGAATGGATGAAATAGCGTATGGACTCATTATGCAAGAGCTTGAAAGAGGTGATTCTGGCATACGTTCCATGGCGTCTGTACAAGGTTCTTTAGTTATGTATCCCATTTATAAATTTGGATCTGAAGAACAACGTAAAAAATATTTACCCGGATTAGGTTCGGGTGAACTGATTGGTTGCTTTGGGTTAACTGAACCTGATCATGGGTCAAATCCTTCCGGAATGTTAACTAAAATAGTGGAAGATGGAGATGATGTTATCTTAAATGGAGCTAAAATGTGGATAACAAATTCTCCTGTTGCAGATATAGCGGTGGTTTGGGCGAAAGATGAAAAGGGAATTATAAGAGGAGTCATTGTGGAAAAAGGAATGCCTGGTTTTTCAGCTCCTGAAATAAAAGGAAAATGGTCTCTTAGAGCTTCTGTTACTGGAGAATTGGTTTTCGAAAATGTCAGAATTCCGAAAGGAAATATTTTACCGAATATTCAGGGTTTAAAAGGTCCTCTATCCTGTTTATCAAAGGCTCGTTATGGGATAGCCTGGGGTGCAATAGGGGCTGCATTAGATTGTTATGATTCTGCCCTTCGTTATAGTATGGAAAGAGAGCAGTTTGGAAAACCAATAGGTGGCTTCCAGCTTACCCAAAAGAAATTAGCGGAAATGATTACAGAGATCACCAAAGCACAATTGTTAGCCTGGAGGTTAGGTACCTTGGCAAATAAAGGAGAAGCTTCACCCGCTCAAATTTCTATGGCAAAAAGAAATAATGTTAACATGGCCATTGAGATTGCCAGAGAAGCCAGACAGATACATGGTGGAATGGGCATTACTTCGGAATATCCGATTATGCGCCACATGATGAATCTGGAATCTGTCATAACTTATGAAGGTACCCATGATATTCATTTGTTAATCACGGGTATGGATATAACTGGAATAAATGCTTTCCAATAAAAATCGATTACTTCCCGTTTTAATATAATATGCCAATCATTCTAATAAGAAATTGTAGGAAATGAGTAATTTTTTAATGTTTAATTGCCTTTTAGTGTTCATGTCTCCCATAATATTGAAGGCACAGGAATCAACAGAGGTCATTCAACTTTTAAATCCTTCCTTTGAAGATATGCCGAGACATTCAAAAGCACCTCGTGCCTGGTCAGATTGTGGCTTTAAGGGGGAATCAGCTCCGGATATCCAGCCTAGTGGAATATTTAGTGTAACAAAACCTGCAGCTGATGGTAATACCTATCTTGGTCTGGTGGTTAGAGATAATGATACCTGGGAATCGGTAGGTCAGGAATTATCAAAATCTCTTGAAAAGGGTAAATGTTATTCTTTCTCTATCGCGCTTTGCCGCTCTGAATTGTATGTTTCTATAAGTCGTCTTTCTGATCAGACAGCCAATTACACTACGCCAGCTAAACTTCGTATTTATGGTGGTAATAGTTATTGTGAAAAGAAGGAATTACTTGCCGAATCTCCTATGATAGCAAATACTCGTTGGCAGGATTATAATTTTAAATTAGAACCGACAAAAAATTATTCCTTTCTGATCTTAGAGGCCTATTACAAAACACCAACATTGATTCCCTATAATGGTAATTTACTGGTAGATAATTTTTCAGATATTAAAGTTGCAAATTGCAGAGAAAATCTGGCTCAAGTGGAAACAACTAGTTCCAATCAACCTGAAAAAAAACAAGAATCTATCGTTGTCAAAGCGGAAACCATAAAAATAGATAATAAGGATTCCAACACAATTAAACAAAAAGATGCTCAACCAAATCCTCCAGTTATTTCAGAACCTAAAGACATCATTGAAAATGCTTCTGTCAGTAATCTGAAAAGATCGGATATTAAAAAGGGGCAAACATTGCGGATTGATAAAATATTTTTTGAAATGGATAAATCTATTTTCACAAAAGAATCCTATCAATTCTTGAATGACCTTGTCGATTTTCTTAGGAGTAACCAAGATATTTCTATTGAAGTTGGAGGGCACTCTAATGGGCTATGTACGGATAATTATTGCAATAAAATCTCATCAGACAGAGCAAAAGCTGTTGTAGATTATTTAGCAGGGAAAAATATTAATCGTAACAGATTAACCTATAAGGGCTATGGAAAAAAATTTCCAATAGCATCAAATGATACAGCAGAGGGGCGAAGAAAAAATCAGCGTGTAGAACTTAAAATTATTTCATTCGCCGAAAATTAACCCTATCAGGAATTAATTTCAAGACCTAATTGTTGAAAATCTTTCCAAAAATCAGGATAAGACTTAATCACCACATTGGGTTCTTCTATTTCAATAGGCAATAAAAGGGCTAACGGTGCAAAAGCCATGGCCATCCTATGGTCTTCATAAGTTTTGAAAACAGGTGTTATAAGGGCTTCAAATTTCCCGGACACTTCAAAAACTTCTTTTCCAGTCAGGGAATCACTTGAAAAAAGGGAAATATGGCAACCACCTTTGCTAATTTCATTTTCCAGTGCTTGAATTCTATCGGTCTCTTTAATTCTAAGGGTTTCGAGGCCGCTAAAATATCCTTTTATTCCCAGTCCTGCACATACGACTGCCAGCGTTTGAGCTAAATCGGGACATAAAATAAAATCATAATAAAAAGCATCTGGAAGGATTGTTTTTTCTTTTATCAGGCGAATCCCATTTGCTGTAAATTCCGTTTCAACCCCAAAATGCTGGAATATTTCAATTAATGCGGAGTCCCCTTGGAGGCTATTTTCAAATAATCCATTCAGATAGATATCTGCCCGATCACTCAAGGCTGCCAGGGAATAATAATAAGAAGCGGCAGACCAGTCGGCTTCTACAACAAAAGGTTTAGCTTCATAAGCCTGTTCTGGAATAACAATCATCTGATTTTCCCATTGGTGGGAAATACCAAAATATTGAAGGAGACCCAAAGTCATTTCAATATAAGGTTTTGAAACAATTTTACCGGTAAGTTCCAGGGCAAGACCACCTGGAAGTAGAGGTGCAACCAATAGAAGTGCTGAAATATATTGACTACTGGTATTGGCTGGAATAGCTATTTTTTTATTTCCAGAAATAGATCCTGAGGTAATCTGCAGGGGAGGAAAACCTTCATTTTCCAAATAAGAAATAGATGCTCCCAGATGACGAAGTGCATCAACAAGAACTTTAATAGGCCTTTGTTTCATTCTTTCTGATCCTGTCAACACCCTTTTTCCCCCAAACAAAGAAAGATAGGCTGTCATAAATCTGAAAGTTGTTCCTGCGGGACCGGCATCTAAAACTTCCTCTTTACTCTGAAGTAAATGAGCGAGTAATGAAGTGTCATTTGCATTGGCCAAAGCAACTATTTCGAACTTTTTTTCACAAAGTGCCTGAATAATAAGCACTCGATTGCTAATACTTTTGGACCCTGCCAGGGTGATTTCACCAATCAGGACATTATCTGAAAAACTTAATTTATAATTCATATTGAGGTGCTATCAGGCCAAATAAAATGGATATCTTGCTCAATATCAGGATGTAAACTTTTAGCAACAGGACAGGTAAGTGCTGTATGTTCCAATATTTTTCTGATTTTTTCATCATACGATTTAGCTGGAAAAGTCATTACAACTTTGATTCCAGAAATCCGTCGTGGTTCTGCCGCCATTATTTTGAGAATATCAACTTTTGTATCGGATATATCAACGTCCATATCGGCAGCTTTTATTCCCATCACCGTCAACATACAAGCACCTAAGGAAGTAGCAGTCAAATCGGTAGGCGAAAATGCCTGGCCCTTGCCTCTGTTGTCAAGAGGAGCATCAGTAATAAATGATTGACCGGAAGCGATGTGTGTGAGGGTATTTCTAAGTTCACCCTGATAGATAATTTGTGAGGTCATTAGGAGGATTTTTTATCTTCAGTTAAATTGGTTGAAATATTTCCGGCATCATGAATATTAGGACCGGCTATTTTTTTAGCATCTTCAGCTAATCTTCTTTGTCTATGTTCCTCGTCTAATTTTTCATAAGCCAGAATAATCTCCCGAACGAGACGATGTCTCACCACGTCATCGGCATTTAAATATACGGTGCCAATGCCCTCCAGATGCTCTAAAATTTCTATTGCTTTTTTGAGACCAGATTTGGTGTGATAAGGCAGGTCTATCTGAGTTAGATCACCCGTAATAATACATTTTGCAGAAGGTCCTAAACGAGTCAGGAACATTTTTATCTGCATGGAAGTACAATTTTGAGCTTCATCAAGGATGATAAAAGCATTATCAAGCGTTCGGCCGCGCATGAAGGCCAGAGGGGCAATTTCAATCACGCGCGTGGTCATAAACTGCTGTAATTTTTCAGCTGGAATCATGTCATCTAAAGCATCATAAAGAGGTCTAAGATAAGGATCCACTTTTTCTTTCAGGTCACCTGGCAAGAAGCCTAAATTTTCGCCTGCTTCCACGGCAGGGCGTGTAAGAATTATTTTTTTGACGGTCTTATTTTTTAAAGCTCGAACGGCAAGGGCAACCGCGGTATAAGTTTTACCCGTACCCGCAGGACCGATGGCAAAAACGATATCATTTTTTTCTGAACTTTCGACAAGTAACCGCTGATTTTTAGTTTTTGCCCGAATAGGTTTTCCTTCACGACTGTGTAAGATTGTTTTATTATCGTCGGTGGGGGACAACTTGTGTTCGAAGGGATTTTTATCGTTCAATAAATCCTCAACCATTTGATTGGTCAGTTCAAGGTGTTCTTTTAATAACCTAACCATCCATTCAACTTTATCTTTTACACGTTGGGCTATTTTTTTTTCGCCTACTATCTTCAAATTATTTCCACGCGAAGTGAGAGAAACCTCGGGAAAAGCATCTTTTAATAGATTGAAACGAATATTATTTTCGCCAAATAATTGAACTGGGTCGGTGTTTTCAAAGGTAAGGATAATCTCACTTTGGGGATTGGTAGAATTTTCTTTCAAAGAATGTATTATTTTTGGGCTAAATTACAACTTTTGCATCGAATGAAGCACAAGGATATAAAAAAAAGAACTAAAAATCATGGCTATTGTAACCTTAACAACTGATTTAGGAAAAAATAATCATATTATTTCTTTAATAAAAGGATCACTTTTACATGGGGAACCAATGCCCGTCATCATTGATATTTCCCATGAGATTAATAGCTTTGATATTATTCAGGCTGCGTTTATTGTTACACAGAGCTGGCGTGCTTTCCCCCCAGGAACCATTCATGTAGTGGCCGTTAATGATTTACCCGAGGCACATTTTGATTGGATAATTACAGAAAGGGAAGGGCATTATTTTATTATGCAAAATAATGGTTTAGCTAGTTTAATTTTTTCAGATGATGACGCGCTCATTTATTCTTTACAGGTATCAAAAGAACCATTTTTCATATTGCCTCCATTATTAAGAAAAACGCTTTATCAATTATCAGGAAAAAAAACATTGGGGGAGTTAACGGATTTAACGCGGGTAAATGAGGAAGTTAAGCGATATAAATTTCAACCAATTGCAGTAGAAAACAGGATTAGAGGGTCTATTTTGTATATTGATTCTTTTGAAAATGCTATTACAAATATTTCTCGGGAATTATTTGATGCAATAGGCATTCAAAGACCCTTTAAATTAAAAATGAGGAGTCATCTTCCCATTACTGAACTATCAAAAAATTATTCTGACGTTCCTATAGGTGAAATTCTGTGTTTATTTAATTCAGCTAATTTACTGGAAATTGCTATTAATATGGGAAGAGTATCTACTTTGTTTGGATTAAATCCAGGCGAAATTATACAAATTGAATTTGGAGATCAATCTTAATCATTTATTTTAAATTATTGCCATGAATGAAATATTAAAACTTACAAACTATCAGGTAGTTGTAGGTGATTGTCAGGAAAGTATCGCCAAATTTATCTCTGCGTATGCAAATAAAAAGGTCATTGTTTTAACAGATACAAATACCCATATTCATTGTCTGGACCTTTTAAAATCCATTCTCCCGGAACAATTTATTGAAATATCTATCCCAGCGGGAGAAATAAACAAAGATTTAAATACTTGTCAGTTTATTTGGGACAAATTATTGAAAAATGGAATTAATAGAAATGACTTATTAATAAATTTAGGTGGGGGCGTCATTGGTGACATGGGAGGTTTCTGTGCATCGACTTATAAAAGAGGCATTGATTTTATACAAATACCGACCACTTTGCTTTCTATGGTAGATGCTTCCATTGGGGGCAAACTAGGCATCGATTTTAATGGCGTGAAAAATAGTATTGGCGTCTTTAAAGATCCAAAGGCCGTTTTTGTGGATCCAATATTTCTGGAAACACTTTCATGGAGAGAATTGAGAAGCGGATTTGCGGAAATAATAAAGCATACCCTTATTTCTGACAGGAAACTTTGGGATCAGATAAGGGAAATAAACATTCAAAAAAAGGTCGATTGGTTGCCTTTAATTATAGATTCTTTAAAGGTAAAACAACGTATTGTTTTGGAGGATCCTTTGGAGAAAGGGGTGCGTAAAGCATTAAATTTTGGACATACGATAGGTCACGGAATTGAAGGAGTGAGGTTGCATAAAGAAAACTATTTATTACATGGAGAGGCTATTGCCATAGGTATGGTTACCGAAGCATGGTTGTCCTATTTTAAGGGTTTTTTATCGGAAGACACTTTTACTTCTATCATATATTTTTTAAAGAGGACATTTGATTTACAACCTATTGAAATAGAATTATTTGATGATTTTATTTCTTTGATGAAAAATGACAAGAAAAATGAAACGGATCAAATTCATTTTTCTATCATAGGGCCAGTTGGTATCATGCACCATGATGTTGTATTTGAGGAATCATTTGTAAAAAAGGCCTTAGAAATATACAATCATATTTTATTGCAGTAAGTAAGGTTTAACATTTTAGTATATTTACGGAGAAAATTACTTTTATGTCTAAGCTTTTTGCCTATTTATTGAAGGACAGTCCTTCAGGAACCATTGAATTTTGGGTAACCTTGATTTGGAGACTATTCTTTATTGGTATTGGTATGGTTTTATTAATATTTATACTACTATCCTTCAGTGAATTACCTTCGGTAAAAGAGTTGGAAAACCCTAATAATGAATTGGCTTCGCAAATTTTTTCATCCAATGGAACCTCAGTAGGTAATTTTTATATAGAAAATAGAGTGCCGGTTAAATTTTCAGAATTACCACCACATCTTGTCAATGCGTTAATTGCCACGGAAGATGAACGGTTTTATTTACATAATGGTATTGATTTTGAGGCGCTTGGAAGAGTAATGATTAAAACCATAGTATTAAGGAGAGAAAGTTCAGGTGGGGCCAGTACCTTAACTCAGCAATTAGCAAAACAGCTTTTTACTAAAAATCCATCTAGTAATACGCTCGAAAGAATCGTCCAAAAATTAAAAGAATGGATCATTGCCGTCAGGTTGGAACGAAATTTCACTAAGGAAGAAATTATAGCTTTATATTTAAATAAATTTAGTTTCATTAATGGTGCTTATGGAATAAAAGCTGCATCGGAGATTTATTTTGGAAAATCACAAGAAAATTTGAGTGTTGCTGAGGCGGCTACTTTAGTCGGAATGCTTCAAAATCCAAGTTTATATAATCCATTGCGAAGACCTGATAGCGTTATAAAAAGAAGGGAGGTTGTGCTAAAGCAAATGACAAAGCGAGGCTTTATAACTGATTTAGAATATGAGAAATATCGGACACAGGAGTTAGGGTTGAATTTTAAACCAAGAACACACATTGATGGCATTGCTACTTATTATAGAATGGAACTTGCTAAAGAGGTTAAAGAAATTCTATCTAAAAGTGAAAATTTCAAGTCAGGAAATCAACCTTATGATATTTACAAAGATGGTTTAAAAATATATACCACTATTGACGCCGATATGCAGCAATTAGCCGAAGAGGCTATGATTGAACACATGGCGCAAATACAAAAAAACTTTCAACGAGAGTGGGGTAAAACGGATCCATGGACCTATAAATCAAATTCAAAGCTGGAGATTTCTGTGGCAACAAGACAGAAAACACTCCTTCGATTAATGAGGGAAACGGAAGCTTATCAAGCCATCAGAGATAAATATCTGGGAGATATTTTACCTGAAATAAGTGATAAATATGAGGTAAAGTTTCCTGAAAACGATAATTTATTAGATCTTTTAATGGAAGAGGCAAAACAACCTGGCACTTTACAGAAAAGGGTGACAGCCAGGTTGAGTAACCCAAGAGATGTTTCTATTTATTTAAGTATTCTTCGGGATCCTATTTTTTACACTTTACGTAAACAGTGGAATTTGATGCAAGAAAAGGTAAAGCAACATTTTAGTACACCAGTTGCAATGCGCGTTTTTACTTACGAAAAAAGAAATATTCCTCAAATTTCTGAAAAAGACCGTTGGGAAAAAGATACGATAATGTCCCCAATGGATTCAATCAAATATCATCGTCAATTTTTACAAACAGGTATTTTAGGTGTTGATCCCAGAACAGGGCATATAAAATTTTGGGTAGGGGGTATTAATCATAAATATTTCCAATATGACCATGTTGAGATAAACAGACAAGTAGGTTCATCATTTAAACCATTTGTTTATGCCACTGCTATTGCTGCGCAAGGTCTTTCCCCTTGTTTTCAGGTCCAGGACGTGGCTACAACCATTGCTGCATCTGAAGGTCAGTTTGGGTTAATTGAGGATTGGACCCCACATAATTTCGATAATAAATATACGGGAGAAATGTTGACCTTGAAAGAGGGACTAAAAAAGTCGACCAATACGGTCTCTACTTTTTTGATGAAAACGATTGGAAATGTAGATCCTGTAAGAGGGTTAATTCATAATATGGGCATTGACTCCTCCAGCAGAAGAAATGGAACAGGCGAATTAAGAGTGCCAAAATCTCCTTCCATTTGTCTGGGTTCTGCTGACCTTAGTGTCATGGAAATGACTGGAGCCTACACTACTTTCGCCAATAATGGCGTATTTAACAGACCTCTGCATATATTAAGAATTGAGGATAAAAATGGAAAATTAATTTACGAGGGTTATCCGGAAGAAAAAAGAGCAATTCCCTCAGATCCTAATTATGTGATGGTAGAAATGCTGAAATATGCAGGTGGAATGGGGGCGCTAAAAAGTGAGGCAGGGGGTAAAACAGGAACCACAAATGATTTTGTTGATGGTTGGTTTATGGGTATTACACCTGGATTGGTCATAGGTACCTGGGTAGGTGCCGAAGATAAATGGGTTCATTTCAGAACTTCTTCAAATGGTCAGGGTGCCAGAATGGCTAAACCATTTTTTGTTTCTTTTATGAAAAAACTTGAGGAAATGAAAAATATAGATTACGATCCAAGTCTGAGATTTTTAAAACCCTCGGGAGAATTTAGTATTGAGATGGACTGCAATAAAGTAAATAATGCTAATAGAATTAATTCTTCAAATGTCGAGAATGAATTTGGAGAAGAGGAATTTTAAAATGATAATGTGATGATTAATGTGATGATTTCCAATTTGAAAATAAGTATCTCGTTTATAGCGCTCCTTACTGTCATGTCCTGCATTCCAGAAATGCCTGAAGAGGTTAATTTGAGGGTCCGTGAACAATCAAAATTATGGACAAATGCTACTTTTAAAAAGATTTATAATTTTCAGGACAGGCTTTTAACAGATAGTTTATTCATTTATTTAAATGATAAGGATCCTACATGGAGGGTTATTTCTGCAAAGGCTTTTGCCTCAGTTAAAGATCCTAAAGCCATACCTGCTCTTTGCCCATTGTTAAATGATACTGTCATAGCGGTACGTGAGGCTGCTGCATTTTCATTGGGGCAAATTGGGGATATATCAGCAGAGGATTGTCTCATTGAAGCATTTGATCCTACTACAAATGACAGGAATATTTTAAAATTGAATGGGATTATTTTAGAAGCATTGGGAAAATGTGGGTCTGAAAAAACGATGAAATATCTGGGTTCTGTAACCTCCTATTTACCAAAAGATACCGTTCTTTTGATGGGTCAGGTTTTGGGCTTGTATAGATTTGGTACACGATCTTTGCATACAGAGGAAGGGACAAAGCGCATGGTTTCCATGACAGTTAATAATCAATATCCTACCGAAGTACGGTTAATAAGTGCCAATTATTTAGCCAGAATTAAAAATTTAGTGCTTGATACTTTTAAGAATGAGCTCATTCCGCAATTTCAAAGAGAAAGAAATGCTGAAATTAGAATGGTTTTAGCAACAATTCTGGGTAGGATAAATAGGATTGAAGCTGAAAATGCCCTTTTGATTGGATTTAATCAGGAAGATGATAGCAGGGTGAAAATAAATATTTTACGCGCGCTTAGGAGTAAAAATTATGAACTTGCCAGAGTTGCTGCTTATAAAAGTCTAAAATCAGCAGATCAGAGTTTAAGCAGAGAGGCAGGTAGCTTTTTTTTAGAAAAGGGCATTGCTACAGAAGCAAAAACATATTGGAAACTTACGGCTGATTCTTTAATGACATGGCCAGTCAAGGCGTTACTTTATGCCGCTGCAAATAGATATTTTTATCTGCGGGATACCATTGGGAAGGAAAAGTTTAAATTAAATGCGGAAATTAAAAATCAGTATTTAAAAGCAGAGAAACCCGAAGCAAAAGCAGCATTCCTGAAATCATTAGGTGAACATGGCTGGAATTATAGGTATATAAATCAGCAAATGTGGGAAGCCAAAGATTATATTGTTAAAACAGCCGCTGCAGAATCTTTGACCGCCTTATGTGCAACGGTAAATTTTGACAAGCAATTTAGGAAAAACAGGAAATATGTTGAAAAGGATTTAGCGATTATTCTTAAAAATGCTTTCCTAATTAATGATGCAGGAATTAGTGCTGTTATAGCAGGTGCCTTAAGAAATGAAGACAGAAATTTCAGAGCTATTTTACCAGATATTAACTTCCTTGATTCTGCGCTATTGAAATTAGATCTGCCTGAGGAACAAGAGACCAAACAAGAAATTGAAATGACTATTGCCTTTTGGAAAGGAGTAAATACCCCAAAACTGGAAAAACCTATTTTTAATCATCCTATAAATTGGCGCACTTTAGCAAAGATTTCTAATCAGGTAGAGGCAATCATAACCTTAGAAAAGGGAACTATTGTCCTTGAGTTATTTCCAGACATTGCACCGGGTACGGTGGCAAATTTTATCGAATTGAGTAAATCTGGATTTTTTAAAGGTAAAAATTTTCATCGTATTGTTCCTAATTTTGTATCCCAAGGCGGTTGTCCAAGAGGCGATGGCTTTGGAAGTTTACCATATTCTATTCGTTCGGAGCTTTCACAAATATATTATGACCGCCCGGGTTGTTTGGGTATGGCCTCGGCCGGGAATCATACAGAAGGAACTCAATTTTTTATTACCCATTCAGCAACACCTCATCTGGACGGTAATTATACCCTTTTTGGTCAGGTAAAGAGCGGTCTTTCCCTTGCAACTCAATTGGCACCTGGTGACAAAATTATAAATATCTCCATCAGGTATTAAATTCATAAAATGAAAAAAACGTCACTTTTCGAGAGACATGTCTCTGCTAATGCCAGAATGGCTCCTTTCGCTGGATATGAAATGCCTATTTCTTATAAAGGTATTAATGAAGAACATCATGCTGTCCGAAATAATACAGGTTTGTTTGATGTTTCTCACATGGGGGAATTTATTATAAAAGGGAAAGAGGCTCTCTCTCTTATTAATGAACTTACAGCTAATGATGCATCCATTTTAGAACCTGGTGATGTACAGTATTCTTGTTTTCCCAACGGAAATGGGGGTATCGTGGACGATTTATTGGTTTACAGACTTTTTGATGACCAGTGTGCTGCTGGTGAGCAAGCTTTTATGTTAGTAGTTAATGCGTCTAATATTGATAAGGATTTTGAATGGCTTCAAAAACATAACCATTACGATACCCGACTTATAAATATTTCGGATAAAACAGCTCTTTTAGCCCTTCAGGGGCCTAAGGCCATACTACTTTTACAGGAACTTACCCTTATTGATCTGGATCAGATGAAGTATTATTCTTTCAAAAAAGGGACGGTTGCGGGAATTGATAATGTTTTGATTTCTGCGACTGGCTATACAGGTGCCGGTGGATTTGAACTATACGTAGACGAGCATCATGCTTTAGCGCTTTGGGATATAATTGTTGAAAAAGGAGAAAAATACGGACTTCAACTTGCGGGGTTAGGCTGCAGAGATACCTTGCGTTTAGAGATGGGCTATTGCTTGTATGGAAATGATATTGATGACACAACTTCCGTTTTGGAGGCAGGATTAGGCTGGATAACAAAATTGAATAAAGATAAATTTATTCAGAAGGAATTTCTTCTAGATCAAAAGGCAAAAGGTTTGAGTAGGAAACTGGTTGGTTTTGTTTTAAATGACCGAAGAGTGCCAAGACATGGGTACCCAATTTTAAATGAAAAAGGAGAATCTATTGGGGAGGTTACTTCGGGAACGATGTCACCGAGCTTAAATTACCCCATAGGAATGGGATATATATCTATTTCTGAGTCAAAAATGGGTAATAACATCCATATTAGTATGGGAAATAAATCATTGCCTGCACAAATAGTTAAATTACCCTTTTTAGATAAAAAGAATAGGTCGAAATAATTCTATATTTAGAACAAAATGAAAGTAATTCTATTAAGCATTTAGTAATTATTTAAGGAATGCATTATGGAGTTAATTGAAGGAAAGGAAAAATTCTTACATATTTGGGGTACCATGTCCACCCAATGGGGAGTTAGTAGAGCAATGGCTGAAATACATGGATTATTGTTATTTACCACTGAGCCAATTAGTGCCGAGGATATAATGGAGTATCTAAAGATGTCACGTGGCAACGTGCATATTAATCTTCATACTTTAATGGACTGGAATTTGATACAGAAAGTATTAAAAGTAGGAGAAAGAAGAGAATTTTTTGTTGCCGAGAAAGATATTTGGATTATTACCAGGAATATTATGATCCAAAGAAAAAAGAGAGAATTAGAACCTTTACTGAAAAGCTTAGATGAGCTAAGTAATATAAAGGGGGAGGGAGAGGAAACAGAAAATTTCAGAAAATTAATAAAGGATATAAAAATGCTCAGTAGTAAAGTGGATGTGACCCTTGAAAACCTAATTCAAGCGGAATCCCAGTGGATTATAGGCACTTTTCTTAAACTTATGAAATAGAACAAGCGAGTGTTATTGGTTTCAATATCACTCGCTTGTAAATAGATATTTATCTTTGATCGCCAAAAAAGGCAATGACTCTATCAGCAATTTCTAATCCAATATTAGCCTGAGCCTCAAGCGTAGCTGCACCAATGTGTGGCGTCAATGAAATATTGGGATGTGAAAGAAGGGCAGCTTTAGGTGTGGGTTCATTTTCGAAAACATCCAGACCAGCACCACCAACTTGACCAGTTCCTAAAGCCTCAAGAAGAGCAGTTTCGTCAATAGCACCACCTCTGGCGGTATTGATTAAAAACACCCCTTTTTTCATAGTTGCAATTTCCTCGGCCCCAATGAGCGGCTTACCTCCACCAAAAGGAATATGCAAAGAAATGAAATCAGATTTAGCCAATACTTCTTTATAAGGAACAGTAGGAACATGAATATTCATGTTTACTTTTTCATTAGCAAAGATATTGATATCAATATTAGCTTCATTTATCATCAAATCGGTAGGAAGTACATTCATACCGATGGCCAAACCAATTCTTGCAACTTCCTGTCCAATTCTTCCGAAGCCAATAATACCTAATGATTTGCCGCGTAACTGAATACCTGATCCATAATCTTTTTTAAGTGTATCGAAGGTATTTTGACCATCTAAGGCCATATTTCTATTTGCCTGGTGTAAAAAACGAGCCAGGTTAAACATGTGACCGAAGGCAAGTTCAGCCACTGCCTGAGAAGATGCGGCAGGAGTATTAAATACTAAAATACCTTTTGATTCAGCAAATTCCACATCGATATTGTCCAAGCCAACACCACCCCTACCGATCATTTTAAGATTTGTTCCGGCTGAAATAACTTCCTTTGTAACTTTTGTTGCACTTCTAACGAGTAATACATCATAATTTCCAATGACATCACAAAGTTCATTTTGTGGAACTTTTTTAGTTATCACTTCATATCCAGCTTCTTCCATAAGAAGTTTTCCATCGTCACTTATACCATCGTTGGCGAGAATACGGATCATGTTTTATGTTTTAATTCAGTTTAAAATAATAGCAACTAATTAGTCAAAGAAAAGTTCACCTTGACCTCGCAAAAGTAGGAAAAGAAGCGGATGTATAGTGTGAAATTTTTAAACCACTTTTAAAATTTGGCTTTATAGCCAAACGGGAGAAAGAACTAAGAAATGCATTTAACTCCGCCTTTTCAATTTGTCTTGATTCTGGATGAATATAATAACCTATATTATCAATGCCGCCTTGTTCATTCCAAAATATATGAAGCCATAATTTTAATCCATTTAAATTAAACTGAATAGTATCTGCATACGTTTCCATACTTTTAAGGAAGTCAAACCATAGTAAGGCAGATTGGGTGTAATCATCCTTTTTCCATGTTAGTAATGTTTCCTGGTAGGCTTCGCAAATATTTCGATAAATCTGTTCATCTTTACCAATCTCAAAAATTAAATTTTGGGTTGAAGTTTGAGCATAAATGGCAAAAGAAAACAAGTTAAATAGGGAAAAAAAGAGAATTTGTTTCATCGTTTTTTATTAGTAATATGAAAATGAATATCATAAATATAGTAAAAATAAAATGGTGGGAGCTTGATAAATTTGAACAAAACTTTAAATAAATTTTAATGATTATCGATTTATTTTTAATTATTGTGTTGGCCTATGGTTTTTACACAGGGTATAATCAAGGCATCATCAAAACTATTTTCACAGTATTAGGTGCTGGTTTTGGTATTTTGGCAGCTTTAAGATTTACGCCTGCCGTAACCAGATTTTACCAGGAAATTTTTAACCAGACGGGGCCATTATGGTTATTTGCAGGATTTGCCACTACTTTTATATTAGCCTTATTGCTTTTAAAGTTATTAGGGAAAGGTATTGAAAGTATCATGGAAAAGGTTCACTTAAACTTCATAAATCAAGTCATCGGGGGAGCTGTTTTAGCTGCAATTTCCGCTTTTTTTTATAGCCTAATTGTATGGTTTGTTGTAGAATCAGTTCTTAGTCCTCAAAGTCAGGCTGTTACATCATCAAAAACCTATGGATTTTTAAAAAATTATCCGGGGAAAATTTGGCAAGGCGTCATCAGACTAGAACCTCTTGTAGGTGAATTCAAAGAATTTTCGGAAGAAATATTTAACAAAGTAGAAGAAAAAACTAATCAATCAGAAGAAAAGGAGTTTAAATATGATCTGCCACCGGGGAGATAAATCAATTAATCTAAGGAGCTTATTCGTCTAATCACCTGAAAAAGTTTGGTGTTTTCCGAAACTTCAATATGGAAAGGATCATGTTCCAGGTGGTTAGCAGAAATGAGTTTTAGTTGAGCCATACCATTTTTAATATTCGTTTCTTTTTGAACGTATTTTACCCAAATTGAACCACTGTCATTGATAGCATAAATTTTATTTTCCCTAAATTCATTAATATTCCTGATAGGTTTACAAACAACAATATCTCCATCATTGATTACAGGTAGCATGCTGTTTCCCTTGATAGGAAAAGCAAATAGCTCCCCTCCATCCAAACCTGGAATATGGAAAAAATCCTGATTCTCTTGTCTGAAACTATCCCATTCAATGGAATTACCCGCAAATGCTTCAATATTGGTAAAACAAATGTTGTTGTTTCCCAATGTGCTCACCAACGAAGGGATTGTGCTTACATTTCCAGAAGGTCTTGTTCTTTTATCTTCTATGGGATTACCTTTCCCTTCTATCAAGTAGGTTTTACTAACCCCGTATAGTTCGCATAATTTATCAACATGATGATAATCAATACATCGCTTATCTGTGTCGCTTAAGAAAGCCCGTATGATATGACTGTAAGGTTTACCTAAAATATCATTGGCAAAATCACCAATTCCTTTGCCTCCTCTATCATTCATAACGACTACGCCTTTCTCAACCAATAGATTAAAGACTTCAATGAATCGCTTGTTTATGCCAACCCGTACTTCTGGTATCATTTTTATGATGTTTTAAGTTTCAAATCGGGTGCAATATAAAACAAATAATTTATAATTGGGGTATATTTTTAATAAATTGTTAGTTTTTGTGTTTTAATCTAAAATAACTTATCTTGCAGCCTTAAATTTAATTCCACTGATGAGTGTTGCGAAGAACAAAAAAAAGAATAAACCCACTTTTTCATTTAAAGATGAGAGGATACCTGGTTTGTGGGGTTTGTTTTTTTTATTTCTCGCTTTTTATTGTTTTCTGGCCTTTTCCTCTTACTTATTTACCTGGCAAGATGACCAGGATGCTGTGTTAAGATTTTCTATTGGATTATTATTGGACAGTGATGTGGAAATAGCAAATATTTTAGGAAGATTAGGAGCGATTACCTCTAATTTTTTCTTTTACTTTTTGTTTGGATTGCCCTCTTTTGCCTTATGCTATGTTTTTTTTCTAATTGGCAGACAACTAATTATCAAAAGGCCTCTTTCAAATCTTTCAGAGAAATTGATTTTCGTCACCATTCACGTACTTTTCTTTTCTATTCTTTTAGCTTTTCTTTTCAACAGCTTTTCTTTTCCAATGGGAGGAGGAATTGGAACGGTCATAAGTGACTGGCTTGTAAGGTTTTTAGGCCAGGTTGGCACTTTTTTTCTTTTTCTATTTGTAGGAATAAGTCGGTTTCTCTGGTATTTAAATCCACCTTTGGCGGGGCAATCTTTACCAGAAATCTTTAACCATATTAAACTAAATATTTTCAAAAAAGAGCGTTTTGCTACTGATTCAATTGGACTTGGAGAGATTAATGAAGAGGACATAGCGGAAATAACTTCTTTCGCTCCTGTGGTAAGTGAGAAGGTGTCTGCTTCTCTTACCCCTGGTAAACAGCTTTCATTGGAAGTTGGAGGAGAACTATTGTTAACGCCTGTTCTTCAGCCAAAAATGAGCGAAGAAGTCATTGAAACGCTTGAATTAGCTAATAATTCTGTTTCAAATCCACCGACAGAGACCAATGATTCCTTTATTGCCGGAGCTGGATTGTCAGAGGCGATAGGAGAGAATATGGATCATACGGAACCTTATGATCCAACCCTGGATTTATCATCTTTTGAACAGCCAGTATTACAATTGTTATATGATTATGCTGATCAGCAAGTCGAAATAGACAGAGAAGAACTGGAAACGCACAAGGATCAGATTATTGAAACTTTACTGCATTATAAAATTGAAATCACAAAAATCAGAGCGACAGTTGGTCCTACTGTTACCTTATATGAAATAATTCCAGCTCCGGGAGTCCGTATTTCTAAAATTAAAAATCTTGAAGATGATATCGCTTTGAGTTTATCGGCATTAGGAATTCGAATTATTGCTCCAATTCCAGGAAAGGGAACTATTGGCATAGAGGTGCCAAATAAGAAAAAGCAAATGGTTTCCATGAAAGAAGTTTTAGCTTCTGATAAATTCAAGAGAGCTAAAATGGATCTCCCTATTGCCCTTGGAAAAACGATTAGTAACGAAGTTTTTGTGGTCGATTTAGCGAAAATGCCTCACTTGTTGGTTGCAGGAGCAACAGGGCAGGGAAAATCGGTTGGGATAAATTCAATTCTGATGTCCTTACTGTATAAAAAACACCCTTCTCAGGTTAAATTAGTTTTGATTGATCCCAAAAAAGTAGAATTATTTCCTTATTCGCAATTAGAACATCATTTTCTTGCCTTTTTACCAAATCAGGATGAACCTATCATCACAGATACAGCAAAAGTGATCTATACCCTTAATTCTCTTTGTATAGAGATGGATAATAGGTATGATTTATTAAAAAAGGCAAGTGTCAGGAATATAAGGGAGTATAATGAAAAGTTTGTTCAGCGTAAATTAAATCCGCTAAAAGGTCACCGTTTTTTACCTTTCATTGTGTTGGTGATTGACGAATTTGCCGATTTGATTATGACTGCAGGGAAAGAGGTGGAAATACCTATTGGACGCTTAGCCCAATTAGCTCGTGCCGTTGGTATACATCTTATCATTGCAACCCAACGCCCTTCTGTGAACATCATTACAGGGGTAATCAAAGCAAATTTCCCAGCAAGAATTGCCTATAAAGTTACTTCCAAGATTGATTCCAGAACCATTCTTGATACAGGTGGAGCAGAACAGCTCATCGGCAGAGGTGACATGCTTCTATCAGTTGGTGGTGAAATGGTGCGTTTGCAAGGTGCCTTTATTGATACGCCTGAAGTGGAAAAGGTGATTGAATTTATTGCCGCACAACAAGGTTACCCTGAACCTTACTTTTTGCCGGAATTTCAGGGGGATGATCCTGAAAATGCCAGAGCTGATTTAAAGTATACAGATTTAGACGATATGCTTGAAGATGCCGCCAGATTAATTGTAAGCAATAAACAAGGTTCTACCTCCATGATTCAACGACGCCTCAGGTTAGGATACAACCGGGCAGGTCGGATTATGGATCAATTGGAATCTTTAGGTATTGTGGGTGCAGCTGATGGTAGTAAACCCAGAGAGGTGTTAATATATGATGAACAAGAACTGGAGAGATATTTGACAGATTTAAGGTCTAAAAGATAAATTTCGATGGACTTATTTTGGGAAAAGAGGTATATTTAAAATAAAAATAGTATGGAACCAATCATGGTTTATTTTGAAAGTATTCCTTCGCGCGATCGTTCTTTAATTCTTGCAGGAGGTATTGCTTTTTTCTGGCTCATCGAGACAGCATTTCCTTTGTTTAGATTTTCTTATAAAAAATGGAAACATGCGGGGATAAATATATTTTTTACCCTGACAACTATCATTGTAAATTTTGCTTTAGCGTTTATTTTGCTTCAAACCAGTCGGTGGACTCAAGATAATCACTGGGGAATGCTTTCTTTTATAGACCAGATTCCTTTAATAGGCTATGCCATCATTGGACTATTGGGCCTCGATCTTATCAGTGCCTATTTTATACACTGGTTGGAACATAAAGTAAGATTTATGTGGCGTTTCCACTTGATTCATCATACGGATATCCATGTTGATACAACGACTGCAAACAGGCATCATCCTGGTGAAAGTGTCTTTAGATTTATTTTCACGACGCTTGCTGTCTTAATTTTAGGTGCTCCCGTTTGGTTAATCATGTTGTATCAGGCATTATCCGTTGTACTTTCCCAATTTAATCATGCTAATATCAGTCTTCCGGAAAAGTTGGATAAATGGTTAAGTTTAGCCATTGTTACGCCCAATATGCATCATGTTCATCATCATTATGTATTACCCCAAACGGATTCCAACTATGGAAATATTTTTTCCATCTGGGACAGGATTTTTGGTACCTTCAGTTATATGAAACATTCGGATATTATTTATGGCATTGACACTCATCTTGAAGAACACGAACATTCGAAAGTTTCAAAAATGCTCAAAATTCCTTTTGAACCTTACAGGACACCCGTAGGAGGAAAGTTTTCATCTCCTGATAAATAATGAAAGGAGGCTTTTTAAAACAGGAAAAGCCTCCTTTTTTTTTACTGATTTGTCTGGTGCTTTCTTTAATTCTTAGGAAATAAGTGTTATTTATTTTTTTTCAAATCTGTTTTTTTCAATATAAATAATAATTTTTTGTTGGGTTACTTGCTATATTCGCATTTTTCAACATTTAAAGGTAAAATATTATTAATAAGTCCTATTGGAAAGAAAGTGGAGCCATGAATATGGTTCTTGCCACCTTAAGTTTCGCTCTTATGGGTGCCATAACTAAATTACTTGGGAATAGATATCCTTCCGTTGAATTGGTTTTTTTTAGAAATCTAATTGGATTGTCTATCATTTTAATATCTATAGTCAATAAACCACTGATTCAAATTGGGGGTAAAACAAAACTATTAATTTTCAGAGGCACTATTGGGGCAACTTCTTTGTTTGCATTTTACTATTGTCTTACCAAAATGCAGTTAGCGGTCGCAAATACTTATAATCTTACCTATCCATTATTTATTGGATTTTTATCCGTTTTTATCTTTAAAAAATTACTATCAATCAGGCAATGGATAGCTTTAATTTTAGGATTCGTTGGTGTTTTATTTATATTTAGACCTGACATGAATTATCCTTTAAAATATCATCTTATTGGGTTATATAGTGGAATTGGCACCTCCATGGGTTATTTGTCCATTCATTATCTGGGAAAATTTTATGACAGGAGATCCATTTTACTTTCTTTTTTAATTGGTGGCCTTGTGCTTAGTTGTTTATCTTTTCTTATCAGTATGTTTTATGAAAATGCAGCTTTTGATTTTTTTCTTTCCCCATTTATTATTCCTCAAGGATTTGACTGGTTTTTAATACTAATCATGGCTGTAATTGCGTTAATTGGACAATCATTTGTGACTAAAGCATTTAGTTTAGGTAAACCCGCAGTGATGGGTACACTTAATTTTCTTCAAATACCATTCTCTTGGTTAGCGGGACTTTATTTAGGGGATTCTAATTACAACCTTTATACTTATATTGGTATTTTCTTTGTATTATTTAGTGGTATCTGGATGTCTCAACTTTCAAATAAAGAGTAAATTTGTGAATCTTAAGTCTTATTTTAGGTTAAAAAATAAAAAAATGAAATTGATTTATTTCTTTCAAGTGTTGGTTTTAGTTGTTTTTTTGACGACATGTGCTAAAAACCCTGTGACAGGAAAAAGGGAAGTGATGTTAATTTCAGAAGCTGATGAAATTAAACTGGGTGCAGAATCTGATCCTGAAATTCTTGCAGAATTTGGCGTTCTTGAAAATCCAGACTTACAAGTTTTTATTAATGAAAAGGGAAATGAAATGGCCAAAATAAGCCATCGCTCTTCGTTACCTTTTCATTTCAAAATATTAGATTCTCCTGTTGTAAATGCCTTTGCTTTACCCGGCGGATATGTATATTTTACCAGAGGAATATTGGCACATTTTAATAATGAAGCACAGTTTTCTGGGGTATTAGGACATGAGATTGGCCATGTAACTGCCAGGCACGGTGCAAATCAGTATAGTAAACAAATGCTGGCACAACTTGGTCTTGCCATTGGTTCCAGTATTTCCAAAGAGCTGGAGGCTTTCGCTCAAATTGCTGGGGTGGGGGTTCAATTACTTTTTATGAAATTTGGCAGAGCTGATGAATCTCAATCAGATGAATTAGGGGTAGAATATGCTACTAAAACAGGGTATGATTGTGTTCAAATGGCCGATTTTTTTAAAACACTCGATAAGTTAGGTGGTGGTGCTGAAGGTAGGATGCCTGCTTTTTTAAGTACACACCCGGCACCATTAGATCGTTTTGAAAAAGTGGGTGAATTGACAAAAACCTGGCAAGATAAATATCCAAGTCAATCGTTTTCAGTCAATCGCGAATCGTATTTAAGACGTATCGACGGACTTCCTTATGGAGAAGATCCTCAACAAGGTTTTGTGGAAAAGGAAGTATTTTATCATCCTGCCCTTGCCTTTTATTTTCCTGTACCAAAAGACTGGAATCTTACCAATGCGCCGGCAAATGTGACCATCACAGAAAAATCGGGAAAAAGCATGGTGATTTTTGATCTGGCTAAGGGAAATAATTTTGATGCAGCTTTAAAGGAATCTCTGGAGGACAATGATTTAATATTAGTTAAAGATAAAAAGAGGAGAATTAATGGTTTTCAGGCGATGGAAGCTGATTTAACCCAAAAAACTCCTAATAGCGGTGCGGAACCCCTAACGATAAAATTAACACTCATTCAGGATGGTGAAAAAATGTTCCGATTCCTTGCTATTGCACAAGGTAAAGAGGTAAGTGCGTTTTTTACGGCCATGGACAAAACAGTAAATGGCTTTAGCAGGTTAAATGATTCAGAAAAATTAAATAGAAAAGTTGAGCTTATCCAGATTGTAAATGTGAAAAGAAGTGGTTCCCTTTCTGATGTTTTAGCGGAATTTAAAATGCCCGTTTCTAGACACAAAGAATTAGCCGTTTTAAATGGAATGGAATTAACAGATAAAGTAAGTAATAACATGCTTATTAAAATCGTAAAAAATTTAAAACCAGAATAAGTTTGCATTGATGTTGAAAAATGGATTGATTTTGGGTGCATTTTTTTTGGTTTTTTCATTAACTGGTCAAGAAATCACTTCTCCTTTATTGAAAGACACTTCCTTTTTATATAAGGGGCAACCCCGAACTGCTTTGTTTTTTGGAACAGATTTAGGACAAAAGACTTTCCTTCAACAGTTTAAATTGTTTTTAAAAGAAAAATTTAATACATCCCTTAAAGTTGATTTTAAAAATAAAACGGAAGACTTTTATTTGACTAAAGCGTTTGTTGCACCAAGCTATTTTGATGCTGCACCTACCATACTTCATGTCGCTTTTATAAAAATTAAAAAGGATTCCATGATATGGCTCTTATTTCCTGATAAAGAAATTTTTATTGAAAAATGGGAAAATATGGGCAATGTTTTTCTGGTTGATAAGCTTCCTATTTTATATAATATGGAATTTGATGTTTTGAAAAAGGATGTACATTTTTTAGAAAAAGAACTTGACAGCTATAGAAATAAATTAATTAGCAACAGGAAATTAATAATGAAGCTAGAGAAAGAAAACTTTTCTTTAGAAGGATTAATCAGAGAGGAAGAGGACTCACTTCGTGAAATGATTAAAAAACTGTCAGACAAAATTAAAAAATGGGAAAAATTAAAGGCGGTGCCTTAATTATTCTTTTACAGCCTCATAGATGAATCGCATACCGTCTAAGGTTAAATTTGGATCTATTTCGTAAAAAAAGTCTTTCAAAGGATGTAATATGGCCGAAAGACCTCCCGTAGCAATAACTTGAATTGGATTATTTAATTCATTTCTGATAGCCTCCACGGTATGTTTTATTAACCCGATATACCCTATTAATACACCGCTTTGTATGGCATGAATCGTGTTTTTACCCAATACTGAGTCGGGTAATACAAGGGGTACTTCGGGAAGCTGAGCAGTTCCTTTGAAAAGAGAAAGCGTCGCTGTTTTCAATCCGGGGGCAATTGATACGCCTAATATGCCAGCTGTTTTACTTACCGTAGTAAAGGTAAGGGCAGTGCCAAAATCGATGACAATAGTATCGAAGGGATAACGGTTGAAGGCCGCATAAGCGTTAGAAAGTATATCTGTTCCAATTTCATCTTGAGCAATGATTCCCATTTTTATTTTTGAAAATAATTGATTTCCAATCAATAATGGGGTAGGATTAAAATGAACTTTTAGGGCTTTAATCCATAATGGGATTAAAGAGGGTACGACGCTGCTGACAACAATATCTGTTATTTCAGAACTGATAATTTCGTTTTCAACCAATTTTGCATACAGCGCATTAGCGTAATAATTTTTGTCATCTGCTGGTGGGTGGGAGGAAAATCGCCAAATTTCTGTCCATACCTTATTTTGCCAAATACCAGTGACAATATTTGAATTACCTATATCTACGGCTAATAATTTCTTATCCATTCACCTTTCATTTTCTTTCAAGGAACAAAATATTAAGATTTTTCTGAAATAGTGCCGACTCATGATAAAATGATTATTAATTCAGCTTACGTTAAATTCGAAGTAGCCTTAGCAATGGTTTTAACTTCCGCTTTAAATATTAAAAGGAAACAGGATTAATGTAGTGGTCTCTTTTTCAAAGGCACCTCGGCAGACATAATGACGCCCGATAAAACAGATAGAAAATTCTCAATGTGTCTGGTAAATATTGGATTTGATGTAGTAGTATTTATATTGCTTTCCATGATAGATGGTTTTATTCCATTAAACACCTGATTGCTAACCCCTGGTTTTTTCCTGAGCTATCTTTTGAAGCATAATTAAATTCATTGTAAACATATCTTGACAAAGCATTAGTTCCATCGCTGGTTGAAGACCACCATAATCCATAATACCCTAACCCTAAAAACTGGCCAGATTCATCGCGGTAACCTCCGGGTAAACCAGAAAAGTAACTCAGGTTATTAGCCCAGTTATTTGGAATCTGCCAGAGGGATATTCCTGTAGACTTTAGTTTTCCTCCAGCAACATCAAGACCACCAAGGAAATCTGTCAGAATAGTCCAATCTTCATCAGAGGGAATTTTCCAGCCTATGGGACATATTTTACGTTGATCTGTGGCAGCAAACCAATTATATAGCTTACCGTATGTTCCTTCATAACTGGAAGAATTATCGGAATAGGCCCAGGCGCCTTCTACTAAACTTAACCATGTAATAGAAGAAATTACATGATCAATGTTATCATTATTTTGATATTTGGTCACATTTAAATTTTTACTTAACCAGGTCTGTGTCCCAATTTTTATGCCTGGGTATAAATTCCCATCTATATCGGCAGCCAACAAAGAAGTATTTTCAAATAACTGATTACTATACCGTGTGCCTAAATTATTGGTTGCAAAAGCGCGAATATAATAAGTAGTATTGGGTAATAAACTTGAAATGGAGCCTGTGAAGGAACCTGCGTCAGGACCTCTCATGATGGTAAAATCTAGGAGAGTTGGTAGATTATGAGTACTGTAAACAATTCCTTTTTCCAGTATTTGTCCTCCACCGTCAGAAGAAATGTCAGCGCTAAAATCAATAGAAAATGGTAATATCTTGTAAAGTCCTGATAAGTTAACTGTTGGTAAAACTATATTAGGAGAAGGTTGCCATATTGGAATACCCATGGAGGATATGGTTAAAAGCTGCCCAGGAAGTCCTGCAGACACATTTTCCCAGTTTGTTCCATTCCATACTTGCATATCCCCTGTAGTATTTCCGGTTTTTCGGTTCCAGTAGGCCGTATCTGCCTGAGTAATTCCTTTGGCAACACTTAAATCAAAAAGAGGATCAGTTTCAGTTTTCACGTGTAAAACAGTGTCCGCTACGTTTGAAAAAAGAGCATAAGGTACACTCAATAAGAGTTGTGTACCAAGTAAAATGAATTGGGAACCCCCTTCAAAATCAGCTTCCAGTTTTATGAAATGAGAATTATTTCCCCATTTTATACCTTTGAAAGAACCCGAAATAATACTTCCAGTTCCAATTTGTAGGCTGATTAAACCTAATTTATCAGTCGTTTTGATATGGGTTTCTACATATTTTATTGGGCCATTAATAGCTCCTTCCAGGATATTTATTTTTAGAGAAACAGCTTTATTTGCCAATATCTCACCTTCCTTATTTCTTAGAATGGATTGAAAATTTATTTTTTCTGGTGCCTGAGAAAAAGAGATTAATGGTAATATAAAAAAAGTAAATTTAATTAGGCTATACATTATTTTAATTTTTAGAATGAATAATTTAATAAAGTAATATACCTAAATATATAAGAGTAAACCTATTTAATTTTGAATTAGTGAAATTAAAAAAAAGATTCAGCTAACTCAGGCGACCTTTTAATTAGCCTATCCCTTTTAAAGTCCCTGAAAGCTTCATCGATTTATTCCCATTGCATTTAACTAAAAAGTAACTCCGTAGCCTTAGTTAATCTCCGTAGAAATTTGGATGAGGTTTAAAAAACGACAACCTGACCGAATTAAATTGGGTCAGGTTGCGTGGAAATACATTCAGAATTGCCCTAACCTAAAATACCTACTGAATGCTTGTTTTTTGTTGGGTTAAAGGATTAGTATGAAAAATTATTTGATCTAACTTTTGTAAAGAAATTATTTTGTCTGCAAAAGGTACCAAAAGTGAAATGGTATTTGTACTGCCGCCAAATGAAACCATACGGATAGGAATACCTTCAAGAGATTCAAAAATACGCGGAAGTAAATTTTCTGCCTTTGCAATATTATCTCCAACAATACTTATGATAGAAAAATCGTCTTCCGCCTGTATATCTCCAAAAGGAGATATATCGGTCATTATTTTGTCTAATCTGCTTCTGTCATCAATTGTCAGAGAAACAGACACCTCTGATGTGGTGATCATGTCGATAGAGGTATGGTTATTTTCAAATATTTCAAAAACTCGGCGTAAGAAACCATAGGCATTCAACATCCTTCCAGATCTTATGCGAATTGCGGTAATATGATCTTTTGCTGCGATAGCGGTAACTATACTACCAGAAGATTCTCTGGATATGAGGGTACCTGAAGCATTTGGCGTAAAAGTGTTTTTTAAACGGATAGGAATACCTGCATTTTCAGCAGGAATGACACAAGTTGGGTGTAAAATTTTTGCTCCGAAATAAGCAAGTTCAGCAGCTTCTCTAAAGGAAACTTTTCTAATAGGGTGGGTGTTTTGTATGTATCTCGGGTCGTTGTTATGCATGCCATCAATATCAGTCCATATAATAATTTCTTCTGCTTTGATAGAGGCGCCCAAAATAGTTGCTGTGTAATCACTACCTCCTCTTTGCAAATTATCGATTTCACCATTTGAATTTTTGCATATATAGCCCTGTGTTATCCAAAAATCAAAATGCTTATTTTCCGCCATAAGGAAGGAAAGTCGTTTTGAAATCCATTCGTAATCAGGTTCCCCATCAGGAAGAATTTGCATAAAATCTAAGGCAGGTATTAGGGCAGTATTGTAACCAAGGTATTTGCAATAAATATGAAAGATATTAGTAGAAATTATTTCTCCCTGGGCTAAAATTAATTTTGCAGTCGTTTCAGCAAAAGGCGATTTTATGGCTATCTGTAACAGATAAATAAAGTCATTCAAAATGGATAATCCTTGTTCGTAAAAATGATTTTCAGGAAGAAGATCTTTAATAAAATGCTCGTATTCAAGCTTAAATTCTACGATAATTTCAGTAGCTTTATTTATATTATTTTCTTGTATTGCTTTATTAAAAGCAACCAGCTTATTTGTCGTTCCAGAAACGGCGGATAAAACAATCCAGCGATTTTTTCCTGTAATAATTAAATCAGCAACCTCCCGCATTCTCTGCGGATTTCCAACTGATGTACCTCCAAATTTCCAGACTTCCATTTGAAATATTTAATGATGCGAAAATAGAAAGGTAGATACTTCGCCCCAAATTTCTACCTTGTTTTGTACAAAATTATGTATTTTTGTTAAAATTTTAACAATGAAAAAATTAGGTGAAATGGTAGAGGAAGAGATAAAAAGATCTCCTTTCTTAATGGAATCCTTAAAGGAAGGCCTAATCAATATTTCTGCATTAGCCAGAAAAATACAAAAACAAGTGGAAAAAAGTATAGGAAAACCTATACAGACAAGTGCCATTATTATGGCAATCAATAGATTACCATTGCAAGTCGGGCAAAAAACCGAATCAGATTTATTACGATATATATCTAAACTTGGCGATGTACGGGTTAGATCCAATATTGTTGACTATACTTTTATTCAATCGGGAACCATTGTACATGCACAAACCTCCTTATTAGTGAGAGCGGCTGAGCTACCGAAATCTTTTCATTCTATTTCACAAGGAGTTACGGAGACCACCATATTAGTTGATGAACAATTGGAGAGAGACCTGATCCATATTTTTCGAAAGGAAAAATGCATTGAAAAGGAGAGAGATTTAACGGTACTTACCTTTTTATTACCTTCGGAGAATAGGGTATTGTATGGATTTTATTATTTTATTCTAAGAGAATTTGCCTGGAATGGTATTAACTTGGTAGAGATTATTTCAACATCAAACGAATTCACCTTGGTCGTAGCCACCAAAGATTTAGATGCTTCCTTTAAAGTATTAGCCAACTTAAGGAAGAGTTAACTTCCTTTATGTAAATTTAAATTAACCAGAAATACACCTGTTAGCAAAAGGATAGCTGCGAAAATGGAATGACTGGTCAGATTTTCACCATTTAACTGCCAGCCAAGAAAAACGGCAATAACAGGATTGACATAATTCGAAGTGGCGACCTTTTCAGGCTTCACATGATGCAAAAGATATTGAAAGGCAGAAAAGGCGACAATGGAGCCGGCGAAAGTCAGGTAACTAAAGGAAAGCCAGCCTTTCAGTGAAACTTGTTCAAAGTTAAAATGGGATGGCTCATCATTGAAAAAGGATAAAATCAAGAGGAATAGACCGCCTGAAATCATCTGTAAAGAAGCAGAAAATGATTTGGATTCTGGAAGATTGGCGTTTTTAACTGCGACAGAACCCCAGGCCCAGGCAACAATAGCAGCAGAAATGGCCAAGAGACCTTTAAAAGTATTAGGATTCCAGGGGAATTGAGGTTGACCAACGAGGACATAAATACCTGCCATTCCCAGCAATAAGCCTATTATCGTTTTGGGATCTGGTCTTCTTTTATCAAGGCTCCAGACAAAAATAACGACCATAACGGGTTCGAAAGCAGCCATTAGTGCCGCCAGCCCTGTGTCGATATACTGTTCGGCCCATACGAGCATTGCCGTACCCATAACTAAAAAAAGGAACCCCATCCAGGCTGCGGAGAGAAGATTTCTTATGGAAGGTAAGGCGTCTTTTTTAAAAAATCCAATACCTGCCATAAGGAAACCTGCTAGAAGGAATCTCATGCTTGAAAGAAGGAAAGGAGGAATGTCCTCCATAGCTATGAAATTCACAAAATAGGTAGAGCCCCAAATCAGGTAAATGGCTATGAAGGAAAAAACGATAAGTAACGGCTGATTATTGATTGCTTTCAAAAGCAATCATATTTAATAATCATCTTCATCGTCTCCTGAATCATCTCTTTCATCATAGGAATCGTTATCATCCAGGTCTGATGAATCATCTGCTATATCATCATCGAGATCATTAACGTCGCCATAAAGCAATGGTTGATGTTCATCACCAAAAGCATCTTTAGCGCCTGCGACACCCAACAAATCATCATCGAAATCGTCAGGATCAACGACAGGTTTCTTTTTACCAGGAGAAGATTTTCGAATAACGGTGGTAATGATTCTTTTTTGAGGAATCACTTTTTCTCCCTCTTTCTTATCTTCAGGAGATTCGAGGATAGGTTTAATTTTCTTCTCTGGCGGTTGTTGTTGCTCGGAAACTTTAGCTGCCATACTTTTAGTAGTGGTAGGAACCGCCAGTAATCTCCGTTTATCGATGAGGTCACCTGTAACGATACAAATACCGTAGGATTTGTTTTTAATCCTAACCAAGGCATTCTGGAGATCCTGAATGTGCACACGTTGACGAATGGCCATATTATTGAGCATCTCAACATCATTATTGATACTACTGTCGTCAACCCAGTCACCACCATGTTCATCGCTGGTATTTTCCGTAATCTCTACAATCTGCTCTTGCAGCTCAGTCAAGTGTTTGGTAGCACGACTTAGTTTAGTTTCTATGATTTCGCGAAACTCAACGAGTTCAGCATCGCTGTAGCGTAATATTGGATTATTATCCATAAGGAGTTTTGAAGATATTGATTCAAAATAAAGTGCAAGATTCCGAAGAATTTTTTAAAAAATATACTACTTGAAAAAAAATGTTTAAAAGTTTTCTGAAAAAAAGATTCAAACATATAATAATCAGATAATTAAGTCATTTTTCTAAATCGTATGTCATACATATCGCTTCTTCGATTATTTAGCGCCTGAACACTTCCAAAAGCATGTAATTCTTTCAACAATTCAAGGTCTATATCGGCAACGACCGTCATTTCCGAGTTTGGAGTAGCTTCGGCACGTACACCATTCACGGGGAAGGCAAAATCAGTTGGGGTGAAAATACCTGACTGAGCGTATTGAATATCCATATTATTTACTTTGGGTAAATTTCCCACGCAACCTGCAATGGCTACATAGCATTCATTTTCAATGGCTCTGGCCTGGGCGCACAATCGTACTCTGTTATAGCCATTTTGCGTATCGGTAAGAAAAGGGACAAATAGTATCTGAACATTATTTCTGGCATACCAGCGGGCTAATTCAGGAAAGCAAATATCATAATCTATTAGAATTCCAATTTTACCAGCATCTGTGTCAAATATTTTCAATTTATTGCCACCTACCATACCCCAGGCGGAGAGTTCTGATGGCATTGGGTGTATTTTGTAACAACCGTCCCAGGTACCATCTCTTCGGCACAAATAGCTTACGTTTAACAAATGTCCATCTTCAACGATGGGCATACTGCCTGTAATAATATTGATATTATAGGCCATGGCATATTCGATAAACTTTTGGAGTAAAGGCTCTGTATACCTGGCCAGTTCCCTAACAGCTTTAGCTTCACCTAAGTGATTAAATTCGGCAAGGAGGGGCGCATTAAACAAAGCTGGAAAGACGATAAAATCAGATTTATAATCGCTGACTGCATCTACAAAATATTCTACTTGCTCCAGAAGAGCATTAAAATTTCTAAAAAGCCTCATTTGCCATTGAACCAATCCAAGGCGAACCATTTGTTTACTAATCGTTTTTAGTTCCTCTTTGCCTTGGAAATAAATATTGTTCCATTCCAAGAGGGTAGCAAAATCTTTAGATTCTGTATCTCCCGGCATATAATTTTTAAGTATTTTCTTAACGTGAAAATTATTTGACATCTGAAAAGTAAGGGTAGGGTCGTAAATTTCCTTAAGTTTAACTTTCTCCAGATATTCTCTGGGCGACATCAAATCGGCATAATGTTTATAATTTGGAATTCTACCTCCGGCAATAATGGCGCGAAGGTTCAATTTTTCGCATAAATCTTTTCGTCTGTCATAAAGTCTTCTGCCTAAGCGCAAACCTCTATATTCTGGAGCGACAAACATTTCAATACCATATAAAACATCACCGTCAGCATAATGGGTATTAAAGGTATAATTACCCGTAATTTCCTGAAAGGTATGATTATCACCAAATTTTTTATAATCAACGATAATGGATAAAGCGGATGCCACCACTTTTCCATCGACGAGGACACACAATTGCCCTTCAGGAAAAAGGTCTAATAATTTTTTTATATCATCTAATTGCCAATAATCACCGCCAATGCCTGCATAGGCCTCAATCATTGCCTCTTTCAGACCAAAATAGTCTTCAAAGTATAAATTTCTTAATTCAATTTTCATCTTATTTTTCATTATAACTGGCATTTGTAACCAATGCCATAGATTGTTTTAATATAATCATCGCATTCAAAGGGAGCCAGTTTCCTGCGTAAATTTTTAACATGGGCATAGATGAATTCAAAATTAGCACTTTCTTCCATGTGATCCCCCCAAAGATGTTCTGCAATTTTTTCTTTTGTCAGTACGCGATTTTTATTTCTAATCAAATAAAACAGAATATCAAATTCCTTTTTAGTCAAAATTAATAAAACGTCTTCAATGGTTATTTGATGTTCTTGTGGAAACAAAACTATTCTACCAAATTGAATTGATGTATTTGGGAGATTAAATCTTCGTCTGTTAATCACCTTTATTCGCGCCCAGAATTCATTTGGATCTATATCAGCATAAACACAATCATCTGCCCCCATTTCTAAAAAAGGAACAATTTGATTAAAAGAAGGCTCGTCATATATAACAAAAAGGCCACAACCGGTATCTTCCTTTCGGATCATTTTAACAATTTGAAGACCTTCACTCCACTGTTGGTGCAAAAAGAGTAAAACAACATCATAGGAGTGGCTATCTATTTTAAGCAGTGCACTTTTAAAATCGGGGGCAAATTCACATAAAAAACCACATTTCATCCACCATTTTTGCCAATTAATTCTGCTCATTTCGTCAGAATTTATTAACAGCATTTTCATATAAAACTTCGTTTTTTAAGTGTTAAAATAAGGCACCTTGTGATAATTATACAAATTAGCATGGAATTTTTGTAAAATTCAAAATTAATTCAGATTTCTTCTTTTTTTTTGATATAAAAAGCATTTTTTACTCATGAGTAAGAAGAAAAAGGAATCATTTAAAAAAGAGCCACAATTGGCCGATGACGCCTCATTAATCAAATCGAAGCGCGCGAAGGCTACGCCAGAAAAGAAGAAGTATAACAATCCTAAAAAATGGCTTCAGGCATTAGATGAAGAAGAAGATTTTGACCAATGAGTATTGAATATAATGTATAATCAGCCTGTATTACCTCGATCTGTCAGATTATTTTCTCCTGGAGAATTTGACCCTATCAATCACTTTTATCCGAAAGCACTAAATGCGACTATTCATCCAATGGTTTCATTTTTTCTAAATCTGGATAAGGAGAGAATTGCCAACAGGTATTGTCATTTGCACCCGCTGGTGAAACCACAGGCTCTAATAGCGATTCTTTCTTACCGATGTCGTCATTTTTTATGGGCTGGTGCTGATTTGCTTAATGTTACTTCAGCAAGTGGTCGAAGACAAATGGTCATCATCGAAAATAATTCTTGCCCTTCAGGGCAAAAATCGATGCCTCTGACAGATGATCATCAAGAACAAGGATCCTATAAAGATTTAATAGAACGTACTTTTATTCCTTGTATTCAAAAAAATGCGACTATTGAAGGGGGATTAGCCGTTTTATATGATAAAAATCTCATGGAAGCAACGGGATATGCAGCAGTACTTGCCGATTGTTGTATGGAAAAAGTATATCTTGTTCCTTTCTTCGATGATGAAACTAATTCTTTTGCACGATTCCAACATGGGGTTTTGGAAGTAAAGGATGAAGCTGAAAATTGGAAACCTATTAGGGCTGCTTTTCGATATGTTACACAGCGACCATGGGCAAGAATTCCATTGCAAAGCAAGACCCTCATCTTTAACCCTATCATTGCCTGTTTGGCTGGAGGAAGAAACAAAATGACTGCTGCAAAAGCCTATTCTGATTTCAATAAAGAATGGGAGACTTTTGGATTGCATATTAACACACCTCAAACAATCTGGGACGTAAAAAAAGAAGATATTCCTAAATATATCAATGAATTTGGTGGTCAAGGTGTCATTAAAGTGCCTTATAGTAACTCCGGACAAGGTGTTTTTACTATCGTATCAGAACGAGAGCTGGATGAATTTATGAAGCTCGAATTTTCTTATGACCGATTTGTAGTTCAGAGTTTAATTGGAAATTATAACTGGAGTTCAGAAACATTGACCGGGAAATTATATCACGTGGGTACCATTCCCAATGCTAAGGGCAGGACTTTCGTTGCTGACCTTAGAATGATGGTCAGTTCTACTGAGGAGGGTATTTTACCCTTATGCACCTATGCACGACGAGCTAAATTGCCTTTAGAAGATGATTGGACTTCCGATGCTTCTTCCTGGGATATGTTGGGTACTAATCTGTCCTTCAAATTACCTTCAGGAGAATGGGATAGTGATACTCATCGATTGATATTAATGGATCGTAGGGATTTTAATAAACTGGGTATTGGCTTAGATGACTTGATTGAGGCATACATCCAAACGGTATTGTCTACGGTAGCCATCGATAAAATGGCGGAATCACTAGTGTCACCTCAAGGGGAATTAAATAGAGCTAAGTTCAAAATAGTTAACGATGACCAGGGGTTAATGAATGAAATATTGAATTTTTGAACGATGTAACTTTATTAGAGAGGCTTTAATTGTATTCTTTTCTCGCCTAGAAAGTTCCTTTACTTCATTTATTTATTAGATAGGCTAATATTATAGTATAATTTATGATAGCGATTGAAATTTCGGATTCTCCATTACAGGTCGCTGAATGCTATCAATTGGCTCATTCAAATGATGCCGGAGGACTGGCTGTTTTCATAGGCACTGTAAGAAATCAAACACAAAATAAAAGCGTGTTAAAACTCATTTTTGAAGCTTACACGCCAATGGCCATTAAGGAAATGAATAAGATAGCGAAGTTTATTGAGGGGAAATGGGATGCTTCTAATGTGGTTATACATCACAGAACGGGGGAATGTCTCGTTGGCGAGATAGCAGTTATTATCGCTGTTTCAACGCCTCACAGATCGGCTGCCTTCGAAGCCTGTAAATATGCCATTGATACGCTGAAGGAAACCGTTCCTATATGGAAAAAAGAGGTTTTTGAAGATGGTGAAATATGGGTCTCCGCTCACCCTTAGTTAAAACTGAAAGTAGATAAAAGGCACATTTCTTTGTGTGTTTAGTATCAATACAGCTGTGATTATCAAGGATATAAATATAGCCTGAACAATAAAAGACTGTCTGCTAAACCAGTTTGTTAAAAATTCTTTGATGCTGGATGGTGAAAAATGTAATCCAAAGCCTATTAGGATTGCCGGCAAAACATAAGGTGTTTTATCGTTAATTTCTAATAAAAAGGAGAGGTCAAAACGGATAGTGGTTAATTTAGATAGTACTTTACCTAATAAATCAGCAGGATGAATAGCGGAACCTATTGCTCCGGCTCTAAAAAAGATCCAGCAAAAAGCAACAAAATGAAAGGTATATAAACCAGAAATAAAGGTTGATATTTTAATGTTTTTTAGCCATTTATCTATCAATATGCCTGTCAGAAATAGGCCAATAATCACAAGGGTAAGATCAAAAATAAATTGTTGCCATTCCATCACCTGCCATTTTTCCATAGACTCACCCATTCCTTTCGCATATAAATAGACACTTATAGATCCAAGCAGAGATAATAGAAGGATAAAACTTTTACTGATCGGTTTACTTAAAAATTGACCTGCGGTGGATAGTAATCTGTCAATCGCTAAGCCAATACCATGTAAGGTTCCCCAGAGGATAAACATCCAACCAGCGCCATGCCATAAACCACCTAATAACATGGTCATAAATAAATTGAAATAAGTTCTGACCTTACTACCTCTGTTTCCACCAAGGGAAATGTATAGATAATCACGTAGCCAGGTAGAGAGGGAAATATGCCATCTGCGCCAGAATTCCTGCAAAGAGGTGGAGAGGTAGGGTCTGTTGAAATTTTCGGTTAATTGAAAACCCATTAAAAGGGCAAGGCCAATGGCCATATCAGAGTACCCTGAAAAATCTAAATAAATTTGTAGGGTATAACCGTAAACCGCTAATAGATTACCCATTCCGGAATAAAGGGAAGGATTTTCAAAGACCCTGTCGACCCAAAATACGCCAATGGTATCGGACAGGATAATTTTTTTAAAAAGACCGCAGCAAAATAAAAATAATCCGTTTCCAGCCTGCTGTACACTCAAAATGGAGGGCATTGTTATCTGAGGCAGAAATTGAGAAGCGCGAACGATGGGACCTGCTACCAGTTGAGGAAAGAAACTAATGTAAAAACAGTAATTTAAAAAACTCATGGCTAAACCTTTCACTGTTGTTTTTCCTGCGCTGACTGGTATAAGATCTCCCCGATAAACGTCTATACTGTAACTGAGGGACTGGAAAGTAAAAAAAGAGATGCCCACAGGTAGAAAAAGGGCTTCCCATTTGAAGGTAGCACCAAAAAAATCATTTAGAATATCACTAAAAAAGTGGGAATATTTGAAGTAGGCTAAAACCCCAAGATTTATAAATAAACTGAGGCCAATGAGTAGTTTTTTAGTATTTCCTTTGCTATAGTATAAAAGGTGTGCAATGGTAAAATCTACCCACGCTGTACTCAGCAGTAATAAAAAATACCAGCCACTACTTTTGTAATAGAAAAAAAGAGAAAAAAGGAGTAAATAAATATTTCTTAAAGGGATATTTTTTTTAACAAAAAAGTAAAGGGTATAGATTACAACAAATAAAATCAAAAAAGTAATACTGCTGAATTGTAATGGATTATTTGGGTCATATTGCCACAGGTCATGAAAGAATGATTGAAAGATTGCAGTCATTTTATGCTAATTAAAGGCACGTTTATTTAGGGAAGCTGTTTCTGATAAAAAAATATGTAAAAGTTGCTGGCTTATAATATCAGCCCCTTCATAGTTGAAATGGGTGTAGTCGGTGCTTGCCAGTCTGGGCCTTTCTTTTTCAACCCATCTGGCCATACTTCCATTTCCACCCATTAATTCATATAGACTAATAAAAGCGGTCTCACTTTTTATAGCAGCCTTTCTCATCACTTTTGTAATACGGGGAATACTGGGGTCAGAAACAATATTACCAGGATTTCCTATGCCTTTATCTGGTGGTCCAATAAGTAAAATAGGAATTTCGGGAAAGGCCGAACGATAATGTTTTATTAACCGAATTATTTTTTCTTCATATTCTGAAAAATCTTTTCTTGCGGGATTAATCACGTTTAACCCATAAGAAAAAACAATCAGGTCGTAATTCAATTTTTGTTGAAATTCTTTTAAAAGATTTGTCGGAATACGAATCAATCGGGAACCATCGATGCCTCTTAGAGCAAAATTATCCACAATAACTCCGGTTTCACTTTCTATACTACATCCATAAACGGGTAGGCTTGAAGGAATACCTGCTTTTATACGTATTTGAGAAACAGGATAATCAAAAAGTCTTATTTCATTTAGGAGTTCATTTTCTGCTAAATTTTCTGTTTGCTGCAAGCCATTAATTTCCCATGCTAAGTTTCCATTAGGTCCCGTACTTTCATTTTTTCCGTAAAAAAAACGCAACGTTGGAAAGGTAGTTGTTCTTGGTGAAAAGGACTTGCCCCGATAGGAAATCCATGCTGTTTGATCAGCGATAGAATCATTTTGGGTAGTATAGTAAGCGTTTCCAGAAATACCTGGATTTTTTCTCATAGGAGAAGGATTTTCCAACGATTCCCAACGCCATAAGTTTGAAAAATAATGATTGATGGATTGTCTGTATCCCGGATCTCTTGAGGTAATGGGGAGGAATCCAACGCCTGTTCCACCAAAATTTTTCTGCAAGCTATCTCTTAATGTTTGCGTAACTAAGTCAGCCTCAATGCCGGAGTCTCCGTAATATGCCATTCTAACCTGACTGTTTCTTGCATTTAATTTATTGAAAAAGGATGCCAGAAAATTTAGTCCAGCATACGTTTGATCGCTGATATCAGCTCTTTCGTATTTTAAAACAGCCCAATAATATTTTTTTGAACTAAATAAAAGCAGGGAATCCGTTCCCCACCATTTTCGAAATTGAAGGTGACTGGCATAAATTTCTCTATAATCATAAAGATATTCCTCTGTTTGTATTGACTTTTTGCTATTTAAATAGGCTAAACTTAAGTGGAAACTTAAAGTAACGAGTGGAACTATAAGCAAAAGATTTAAAAGCACTTTGGTGAAACCGTTTTGCCTTATACTTTTGTTACTTGACATGGTAAGGTTAATCGTTTTAGTTTTCGTAGTTTCTCTTTTCGTGCAAATCTATATTATTTTATTAAATTTCATATAATATTTCTCAACTTTGCGCTTTTCAAAAGTTTAAGGTTAAAAAAAGCAGTAAATGGTTGATGCCTGGTTAGAAAGAACGAACTTATTAATAGGGGAGGACCATTTGAATTTATTAAAAAATTCAAATGTATTAATCGTTGGTCTGGGTGGAGTTGGAAGTTTTGCTGCAGAATTTCTGGGAAGATCAGGTATTGGCTCTATGACCCTTGTGGATGGCGATTGTGTGGATGTTTCAAATAAAAACAGACAATTAGTTGCCTTAGATTCAACCATTGGCATGTTGAAAACAGAAGTTATGGCACAAAGGCTTTTAGATATAAATCCAGCGATTAAGCTCCATTTGGTATCCCAATTTCAAGAACCCTCAGATATGAAATGGTTATTAAATAAACCGTTTGATTATATCCTTGATTGTATAGACAGTATTCAACCTAAACTTAATTTACTTGCAGCTTGTCAACAAAGTGAAACGCCGCTCATCAGTTCTATGGGCGCAGGTGGAAGAATAAATCCTTCAGGTGTTGGCATTTATGCTCTTTTTGAAACTAAAAATTGTCCGTTTGCCCAGCAAATAAGAAAATCATGCAGAAAAATGGGATTTAGCAGAAACATACCTGTTGTGGCTTCTAATTCTCCAATCATTTCATCATCGTTACAATTAACAGATGGAAACAGGTATAAAAAATCATTTTACGGCACCATTTCCTACATGCCAGCATTATTTGGGCTTCATGCCGCTGCGTTTGTTATTCAGGAACTAATCAAGGAAGATAAAAATGCTTAAAGGTTTTTAAATTGCTCCTGGAAAAAGGTACCTAAAACGGGGATCCTTCTTTGCTCATCATTTATGGCACCTAAAAGAGAAATTATCCAGCAGGCCATGATACCTAATCCTGCAACCAGCCTAAGGGTGCCTCCGAAAAACAAAAAGGTTGGAATCCAGTAAAGAGCCAGAGAAATAAGGTGAATACCCAAGGTTTGCCTTAAATAAAAAAGTAAATTTTCTTGCCCCTCCTTTCGGGTAAGAAAAGCAATAAACCACCCAACGAAGGTGAAATGGCTGATTATTCCGGCCAATTTTGGATCTAAGGAATTATTTGATTCACTCATGTTAGAATTACTTATATTTAAAGTATCATTGCCTTTACAATTTACAAAATTTTTAATTAATGAGGTACTTTATTTTTATTACCCTGCTTTTTATCTTTTCTCGGGAAGGATTTACACAACAATATGACTTAATTATCAAAAATGGAACCTTATACACTGGGTCACCTTCCAAAGCATTTATTCAGGCATCTATTGCCATAAAAGGGAATAGAATAGTTAATATAGCTCCTAAGATTAAAGGAATAGCTAAAAGGGTTATTGACGCCAGTGGACACATTGTTTCGTCAGGATTTATTGACCTTCATGCTCATCTGGAACCTCTAACTCTCGATCCAGAGGCTAAAAGTCATATTATGCAAGGGGTTACTACAGCACTTGGTGGCCCTGACGGTGGAGGACCTCTACCTTTAGCAGATTATTTCAAAGAACTGGAAGTACTGGGAATTGGGATGAATGTAGGCTATTTAGTGGGGCATAATTCTGTTCGGAATGAAATAATGGGCATGGAAAACAGGTCTCCCACTGCCGATGAACTGGAAAAAATGAAAGGGTTGATTGAAGCCAACATGAAGGCAGGTGCTTATGGTATTTCTACAGGTTTAAAATATTTGCCTGGTTCTTTTTCAAAAGTAGAAGAGGTCATTGAACTATCTAAAATTGCCGCAAAATATGGTGGAATTTACACTTCTCATTTGCGAGAGGAAGGCTTGGGTCTCATAGAAGGAGTTCAGGAGGCTATACTCATTTCCCGTGAGGCAAATATCCCAGTTGTTCTTACGCATCATAAAGCCATCGGTATTCCCATGTGGGGTGCAAGTAAACTTACTCTTGCTTTGGTTGATTCTGCCCGCAAAATGAATCTGGATATTATGATGGATCAATATCCATATACTGCCAGTTTTACGGGTATTGGTGTTTTAATTCCTGCCTGGGCATTAGAGAAAAATAAAAATATTGATTTTGCATCAAGGATAGCCGATCCAATACTTAGAGATTCCATTAGGAAGGGAATTATTTTTAATCTTTTGAATGACAGAGGGGGAGGGGATTTGAAAAAAATTCAATTTGGGCAGTTTGGATGGAAACCACAGCTTGAAGGGAAGACCTTGTATGACTGGGCCTTGTTAGAAAAAATGGAGCCTAATATGGAAAATGGAGCCGATTTAGTTATCCAGGCACAGTTGCATCAAGGTGCGGGTTGTATTTTTCATGTCATTGCGGAAGAAGATGTTCGTCGTATTATGCAACATCCTATGACCATGATTGCTTCTGATGGTCGTTTGAGTGAACCAGGAAAGGGACACCCCCATCCGCGGGCTTATGGCACTTTTCCGCGTGTTTTAGGACATTATGTCCGGGAGGAAAAAGTGATTACCCTAAGTCAGGCGCTCTATAAAATGACTAATTTACCTGCTCAACGTATGGGGTTAAAAGACAGAGGTTTATTAAAAATTGGATATTATGCGGATATCACTATTTTTAATCCTAAAACCATCAAAGACAAAAGTACCTTTGAAAACCCACATCAATATCCTGTGGGCATTCCTTTTGTGTTAATCAACGGTAAAGTAATGGTCGATAATGGAGTTTATAAAGACCTTAGAGCGGGCTTGGTGTTAAAAAAACAATAGGGGGAACTAATACTATTTTTTCTGTAACATAAATTATTTTTCCATGATCCGATATCTACTTCTTTTTATGCCTTTTTGCCTGCATTCGCAGTCCATTTCAGATTATTTATCTGCCCCATTTCCTACAGAATTAACTTCAGGTAAACAAGGCTCAAATATTGCCTGGGTTTTCAATGAAGCTGGCAGTAGAAATATTTATTATGCAGAGGGACCAACACTTAAAGCCAGCAAATTAACTTCGTTTAAAGGGGATGATGGACTGGAAATAAGTAACCTGGTTTTTTCTCCTGAGGGACAAAACCTGCTTTTTGTTAGAGGTAATTCTTTAAATAAAATGGGTGTTCCGGCAAATCCAGCACAATTGCAAGAACCTACGGACAAACATATTTATGTTATTAATTTACGAGATAAATCTGAAATTAAACTGGCGAAAGGAAGTGACCCTATCTGGTCACCCAACGGAAAGGATTTTTCTTTTATCCAAAATAGTCAGGTACATATTGCAACCTGGCAAGGCAGTCAATATGTAGTTAATCCGCTATTTAAAGTCATTGGAAGTGTTTCACAATTGCGCTATTCACCCAATGGTAAATGGCTTGCATTTCGTTTACAAAAAGGAATGCATGCTTATATTGGCGTATACGATTTTGAAAATAAAAAAGTTTTTTTTCCTGATCCTTCTGCCGACAAAGATACCGATCCGGTTTGGCATCCAACAGAAAATTTAATTGCTTTTATAAGGATTGCTCCTATTAGATTCAATTTGCCATTTTCACCTAAAAGGGAATCTTATCCTTGGCAGATTAGGGTTATTAATCTTACAAATGGCACGGTCAATGAAATCTGGAGAGCAGATAATGGAATGGGATCTGTATTTAATGAGGATCTTCCTGTTTCGGAGCAAAGACTTTTGTGGACAAAAAACGGCTATTTATTATTCCCATGGGAAAAGGAAGGTTGGCTGCACGTTTATGCCAGAAATGAGGCTACCGGTGTTGTGAAAAATCTGACGCCGGGTGAAGGGGAGGTTGAAAATATGAGCCTTTCCCGCGATGAAAAATCGCTTTACATTTCTTCCAATCATGGCGACATAGACAGAAGGCATATCAGGAAAATAGATATAGAGAATAATAAGACAGATTTGATGGTGGGTGGAAAGGCAATTGCCTGGAAACCGATGGAATTAAAAGAAGGGCTTGTTTATTTAAAATCGACAGCACAGAAACCTGCCTGGCCTTACGCACAAATAAACGGAAAAGAAAATGAGATTATCCCCGGTATATTTCCACCAAATTTTCCTGCTAATTTGAATGACCCCGAAACAGTATCTGTGGAGGGAACAGACGGATTTATTTCTCATGGGCAATTAATAAAACCAGTTAATTACCAAAAGGGCAATAAATATCCAGCAATTATTTTTTTGCATGGAGGCAGTCGACGTCAGATGTTAGCTGGTTTTCATCATGGCTTGTATTATTCTCATTCCTATGCTTTGAATCAGTATTTTGCAAATAATGGCTATTTCGTTTTGATTTTAAACTACAGAAGTGGTATAGGATATGGATTAAATTTCAGGGAAGCAGCAGACTACGGTGCAACAGGTGCGAGTGAAGTAAAAGATTTGATAGGATCTGCTCATTTTTTAAGAAACAGGGAAGACATAGATCCTGGTAAAATTTCGCTTTGGGGAGGAAGTTATGGGGGTTATCTAACTGCTCATGGTCTTTCACAACGAAGTGAGCTATTTCTTACAGGTGTTGATATACATGGTGTGCATAACTGGAATGACGAAATTCCTACCTTTGCACCATGGTATGACGCTGTAAAATACCCTGAAGCGGCGGCACTTGCTTTTCGCTCTTCCCCTGAATATTTTATAGATGGGTGGAAAGCTCCTGTCTTATTTATTCATGGGGATGATGACCGAAATGTGCCATTTAACGAAACGGTCTATTTTATGGAAAAACTCAGACGTCGAAATATAACCATAGAGCAACTCATATTACCCGATGAAGTGCACTCTTTTTTGATGCATAATAACTGGTTGACAGCTTATCAGGCAACTTTCGATTTTATTGATAAATATACCTGGCCAAATAAAATGGGGATTAATGCAAAATAGGTTAAACGAAATTGATTTACTAAGAGGATTCGCTGTCATAGGGATGATTTTTTCAGGTATCCTTCCCTTTAATGGAGGTTTGCCTACTTGGATGTATCATGCGCAGGTGCCTCCTCCAAAGCATATTTTTGACCCAACCATACCCGGCCTAACCTGGGTAGATTTAGTATTTCCTTTTTTTCTATTTTCCATGGGTGCAGTAATTCCGGCAGTTTTTCCAGCAAATCTGGAGAAAAATGGGATTAAAAGCACCTTTTTTCAGCTTTTTAAGCGATTTGTTCTTTTAATAGCCCTGGCTATTATTTCATTTAATTTTGCTCCTTTGAGAAATAGCGGAGCTGGGAATATGGCAGATTTGATAGGACTAGCGTCTTATACGGCTTTGTTTCTGGTTTTTTGTTTATTTCCTGGTATGCTACCATCTCGTGCTTTTTCTTTGAAGATATCGGGTATCTTTCTTCTTTTAGGCCTTCTATATATGAAAAATGTGTATTGGGGAGGCTTAAATATCCAAAATAACGATTCCATCCTCAGAGTATTGGCCAATGTTTATTTTGTTGGAGCTATCCTTTGGTATGTAAGTAAGGACAATGAAACATTACGGATAGGATTTATTTTCCTGATTTTATCGGCTTATTTAGGAGATATTGAAATAGGGTATATGCAAGATTTCTGGCGTTGGCAAGACCCATGGCATTTGATAAGCCCCTATTTATTGAAATATCTGATCCTGTTTTTACTTGGTACAATAGCCGGTGACTGGTTAATGAAGAGGGAGTTTATTTTTCAAAAACCTCCCTTTCAGTGGGATTATTTTATACTTTCCATGGTTATAACCCTTTGCATTTTAACTGGACTATTCCAAAGAAATATACCCTTTACTTTACTATCGGTTATATTAGCGCTATCCTTTTTTTATTATCGACAGAAATTAAAAAAAGAATTAGGATCTGGTAAGAGCAAGCTTTTTTATGCTGGTATTTTCATTCTTTTTTGTGGGCTTTTGATGGAACCATTTCAGGGTGGCGTAAAGAAGGATCCTTCTACGTTAAGTTATTTTTTTATTACCGGGGGGCTCGCATTTATCTGGGTTTTTTCCTTTTTGAACATGACTGCCGTCAAACTGGACTTTTATTTTAGTCCTATAAAAAGTCTGGGGAAGAACGCTTTAATGGCCTATTTCATAGCTGGCTTTTTAATCATTCCCTTTTTTAATCTTTCTGGAATGAGCGATATTTTTGGGCAAGCAACTCTTTTTTTAGTCATCAAAGCGGTTTTGGTTACCTTTTTGAGTGGAGCCATCGTTCATTATTTAACCAAAAAAGGTTTTTTTTGGAAAATATAAGGCTAAATCATGGTAAAAATATGAGGGACAAATATGTATTAAACTGCCAGTTTGATTTGTTTACATACCTACTTTGTTAATTTAAGGTTATGTAAAACAAAATGAATCATTTTTTATAAAAGATTAAGTAATTTAGCAAAAAATTACCTTTAAAAAAGAAAGTTATGCAAAAGTTTGTCTATGTTTTAGTTTTATTGACCTCATTAGCGTGCACTAAAAAGGCTGCTGTTTCTAAATCAGAACCTGTTGCTCCACCGGCAACTACCACAGTGGCTGCAGCACCAGCGGCGGCATCTGCCGAGTTGGGTTTATATGCGGGCTCATTTAAAATGGAATCAAATGAGTATGTTCAAAAAGTAAGCGTTGTAGTAAAAGATGGTTCTTTAGCTTTAGCTGCTGACACGGGAGATACTGCACCATTAAAAGCGTCTGGAAAAGCAGATGTTTTTACAGCAAACATCCAGGGGTATGATGCCGAAATAAGTTTTTCAAGAACTGGAGGTAATGTTACTAATATTAAAATTTCAGTTGGCGGAGGTGCAGTAATTCTTAATGGCGCAAAGGAAAATTAATCCTAACAACCCTTAATCCTAACAACCCTATTAACTAAGCTATGTCAACTAAAAATGAAAAAAATGATAAGTCTCTAAAACGCAGAGATTTTATCAAAACGGGTACTCTTGCTGCTGCAGGTTTTATGATTGTACCACGTTATGTGCTCGGAGGTAAAGGTTATACTGCTCCAAGTGACAAACTAAATGTTGCTGCTATTGGCTCAGGTGGAAAAGGGGCAAGTGATATTGCTGAATTTGTCAAAGGGGGTAAAGTAAATATAGTAGCCTTATGTGATGTCGATGATCGTGAGGCAGCTAAAACTTATGGGCTCCATCCTAATGCACCTAAATACAAAGATTTTAGGATTATGCTGGAAAAAGAAAATAGCAGAATTGATGCTGTTTCTGTTTCAACGCCTGATCACATGCATGCCATTCAAGCGCTTATGGCTATGAAAATGGGAAAACATGTTTATGTTCAAAAACCTTTGACGCATGATATTTACGAGGCCAGAATGCTTACGGAAGCGGCTAAGAAATATAAGGTGGTAACCCAAATGGGTAATCAGGGCGCTTCAGGCGATGGTGTTCGTAAACTAAAAGAGTGGTATGAAGCTGGGGTCATCGGGGAAGTGAATGAAGTTCATTGTTGGACTAACAGACCTGTCTGGCCTCAGGGAATTTCCTGGCCAACAGCCTCGTCGCCCGTTCCAGCTGAACTCGATTGGGATCTTTGGTTAGGCTCCGCTCCATATAGAGAATATGTCCAAAAATTAGTGCCTTTCAATTGGAGAGGTTGGTGGGATTATGGCACTGGAGCCTTAGGTGATATGGCTTGCCATATTGTTGAGTCTGCCTTCTCTGTCCTTAAAATCGGATATCCTTCAGAGGTGGAATGTAGTCAAACAACGATTTATTCCGATAACTTTACGATGGCATACTATCCTGAAAGTTGTCCCGCTTCTTCTACTATTCACTTCAAATTTCCAAGACCGGGTAAACCCGATCTTAAATTACACTGGATGGACGGCGGTATTATTCCTCAACGTCCGGAAGAACTGGAAATTTCTGAGATGATGGGTGATGGCGGAAATGGTATCATCTTCACAGGCGATAAAGGTAAAATGATGGCAAATACTTATGGTATTAATCCTCGTTTGATTCCTGTTTCAAAAACGAAAGATGTACAAGTTCCTGAAAAATACGCCAGAGTACCTGAAGGTCATTATCAACAATGGGTGGATGGTTGTATGGCAGGTTACGGTAATAAAGAATTAAGCTCTCCTTTTGAAATCGCAGGATTTTTGACGGAGATGGTCTTAATTGGTAATTTAGCCATCCGTAGCTATGATTATAGAGCTCCTTCAACTACCAGACCAGGACGTTTCGATTATCCAGGTAGATATATTAAATTACTTTGGGATGCCGCAGGCATGAAAGTAACTAATTTTGAACCTGCTAATCAGTATGTCCAAAGAGAGTATAGGGCACCCTATGAAAAATTAAAATTAGATTAATTAGGAATATTAAAAAAACCGCCGCTTTTTAAAAATAGCGGCGGTTTATTTTTGAGCTATCCTGCTCGCTTTATATTTCTTTAGTAGCTATTTGCCCTTTTTCGTTGTCCATTTCCCCCTTTTGACGTATCACCATAAGCATGATTTCTAGGTCTGTTTTCTCTTGGAAGAGGTGCTTTAGCCTTTGGTTTAACAGCAGTACTTAAGTCCGTATTCCCATCAGCTGGTAAAAATGGATGTTCATCAACAACAGGAATATTGATTTTGGTTAATTTCAATATGTCCTTCATATAGACTCTTTCCTCACTGTCACAGAAAGAGATCGCCTTGCCAACCTGTCCTGCGCGACCTGTCCGCCCAATTCTATGAACATAAGTTTCGGGGATATTTGGAATTTCATAGTTGATGACCAATTCTAATTCATCAATATCGATGCCTCTGGCAGCAATATCCGTAGCAACTAAAACCCTTAATTTTTTATCTTTAAAATCATTTAAGGCCTTTTGCCTGGCATTTTGTGATTTATTTCCATGAATAGCAGCTGCTTTAACATTTTCCCGTTCCAACAGTTTAACAACTTTGTCAGCACCATGCTTGGTTCGGGTAAATACTAAAATAGTCTTCAGTTCTTTATCCTTTAAAATATGCAAAAGAAGATCCCGCTTATTTACCATGTCAACAAAGTATAATTGTTGCTCGATAGTTTCAGCCGTTGAAGAAACAGGCGTTACTTCAACATACTGGGGATTAGTCAGAATGGAGGAAGCAAGCTGGGTAATAGAATCGGGCATAGTTGCAGAAAAAAAGATAGATTGCCGGTGTTTAGGGATCAATTTTATAATTTTCCTCACATCATTTACAAATCCCATATCCAACATTCTATCCGCTTCATCCAAAACGAATATTTCAATTTTGTTAAGGGAGACTAATCCTTGATTATTCAAATCAATCAATCTGCCAGGAGTTGCAATAACAATATCAACGCCACGTCTCAACGCATCGACCTGAGAACCCTGTGATACGCCACCAAAAATAACGGTATGATTTATACTCAGATTACGCCCGTAACTTTTAAAACTTTCTCCAATTTGGATAGCAAGTTCTCTCGTAGGAGTTAAAATTAAGGTTCGAATATGTCTTGACCCGTTTTTAGGTAACGGATTTTGCGTTAGCCTTTGTAAAATAGGAATGGCGAAGGCAGCAGTTTTACCAGTACCTGTTTGTGCACAACCTTGTAAATCTTTACCTTTTATTAAAATAGGAATTGCTTTTTCCTGAATTGGTGTGGGATTTAGATACCCGTCTCCTTTTAATGCCTCGAGAATGGCAGGCAAAATGCCTAATTCATCAAATACCATATTTGGTTTTTACTTACAAAAGTGCAAAGATACGCTCATTTAACTATTCACCGTCAAATTATTGGATTTATTATGTTAAGGAATGTTCATAACCCTATTTTGAGGATTTAATTGCTAGGAATGATTACCCTTTTTGCCTATTTTATTTTTCAGTAAAGAAAAAAATGTTTTATTTAATAACGGAGGTTCCTGGGTAGGCGATGTTTGGATTAGTCCTTGAAAAAATTAGGAAAAACAGATATTTTAAGCTTAACTTATTTATTTGGCGTTAAACATAAAAAAGCTATTTATCGAGATAAATTTTTGACTTTTCAATTTGGATTTATGAAATGTTCCAAAAAAAAGTTGTAAAATTTATTCCTAAACTATAGATAATAATTTAGAGGCTTACTTATATTTTCCTTACCATATTAGTCCTAATGATTATCTTTGGTTAAATCAATTCCAGTTGCTAACTATTATGCAAGTTAAATTATTACGTGTCTTCAGAAAAATTCATCGAACCACTGGTGCCTTTTTATTCATTTTTTTCTTTGTTGTGGCTATAACAGGGCTTTTATTGGGTTGGAAAAAAAATAGTGGTGGAATCATTTTGCCCAAATCTGCCAAGGGAACATCTACCGATTTAAATACTTGGATTTCTTTAGATTCTTTACAAAAAAGGGCTTTTTGGGTGTTAAATGATTCTTTAGGCTCTTCCTATGCCAGTGAATTAGATAGAATTGATATCAGACCCGATAAGGGTATTGTTAAATTTGTATTTACAAATCATTACCAGGAAATTCAGCTGGATGGGGCTACAGGAAATTTATTGCAGATACAAACGAGGCGTTCTGATTTTATTGAAGATATACATGACGGTTCTTTTCTCGATTTCTACTTTAAAACAGATGGAGAACCCTTTAAATTATTTTATACTACAATGACTGGGCTAGCTCTTTTTATTTTTACCGTTACAGGGTTTTGGCTTTGGTATGGTCCCATTGTTATTCGTAATCAGAAAAAAAGGCCTGGCTAATTTTTTACTAACATCATCTTTTTATTTTATCATTTTTAACCTCTTTATCATGAAAAAATATTTTGTTTTTAGTATTTTATTTTTCCTTTTTATTCTACCTCTATTTAGCCAGCAGATACTTTCTGCAGATATTTTAGCTCATCCCGAGGTTAATCAAGATCGTTTGGATCGGGTAAATCAGGTGATTAATGAATTTGTTAAGGAAAATAAAATTATTGGAGCTGTTGCCTTGGTTGCAAAAGATGGTAAACTCTTAATTCATAATGGTTATGGGTTGGATGATAATGGAACGGGTAAAAAGATGGATAAGAATGGTATTTTTAGAATTGCCTCTCAAACAAAAGCGTTAACGTCTGTAGGTATTTTAATGCTAATGGAATCAGGAAAATTATTATTATCTGATCCGGTGCATAAATTTATTCCAACGTTTAAAAAGATGAACGTTTTACAATCTTTTTCAGAAAAGGATTCCTCTTTTACAACTGTTCCTGCAAAACGAGATATTACCATTAGAGATTTATTAACCCATACCTCGGGTTTAGGTTATGCAGGTATAGGAAGTCCGGCGATGAAAGCAATTTATGCCAAAAATAATATCACGGCCGGGGTTGGTGAAATGAATGCCGATATAGTTAAAGTAATGCTTAAACTAGGAGAACTTCCTTTGGAGTATCAACCTGGTGAGCGTTGGAATTATGGATTAAATACCGATGTTTTAGGTCATATTATTGAATTGATCTCTGGGATGTCTTTAGAAGCTTTTTTTCAAAAAATGATTTGTGAACCATTAGGAATGAAAGATACCTGGTTTAACCTTCCATTGGCCATTCAGCCAAGATTAACCACTATTTATACCAGAGATAGTCTTAGGTATTTTTCCAAAATGGTGGAAGGTAAAAGTCCAGTTTCCCCGAATTTCCCTAATTTAAAGAAAAATTACTTTTCAGGTGGAGGCGGACTTTCCTCTACAGCAAAAGATTATGCCATACTTCTGCAAATGTTACTCAATAAAGGTTCTTATAATGGAAAACAAATACTGTCTCCCAGAACGGTAGAAATGATGCTTAGTAATCATGCAGGAAGATTAATGGGTGACACACATTTTGGATTAGGTTTTTCTATTGTTACCCCTGCAAATACAGATGATATTAGAAATCCTGGAACATTTTCATGGGGAGGTGCTTTTGCAACAACCTATTGGGCCGATCCAAAAGAAAATCTGGTAGCGGTGCTCATGACGCAACAATTAGGAGCAGGTCCAGAATGGGGAGAATTACAAAATAAATTTAATGTGGCAATTTATCAAGCATTGAAATAAAAAGCCACATTCAACTCCTATTTATACGAATAGCAAAATCAACGTAAGGATGATACCCCCTGCGGTGAAATACATTCCTTTTTTAAAAATACTGGTGGATGGTAAAAACATCCAGAAGGATGAAATGACGAAGAATAACAAAGACAGACCGAAAAAAATATTAAAATAATAAAGAGGATCAGCTGATTTCGCTTTGTGTAAATGTGTCATTTTTTCCAAAATAAATGGAAGTTCTTTTACCTTTAAAAGAGCTAGTCCTGTATTGGAATCATATTCACCATTTTCAAACAAAGTTAGATTACCTTCCGTTCTTAAAAACTTATATTGTTTGATGCCCAGTAAAGTTCCCAATTCCTGAGGATTAGCATTTGCCTGGATTTCTTTCGTGATTTCCTTTTCTTTTTTTAGAAAATCGGTATCCCTGAAAATTAATACTATACCACTTAGGGCATAAACCGACATAATGCCTACTAAAAAGAAGCCCAAATATCGATGTAACTCTCTCATGCTCATATATTTGAATTTATGTTATTCATTCTTTGAGTTTTTCCAGATTAATATTCCGGACATTGTTCTGGTTTTTCCGTTTGCAGATAAAGGATTACCTGGCTTCCTTTAGCTAAAAATACACCTTCTCCAGCAGTGGGTTCTTGTTTGTAAACAAACATGCCAGAAAAAGACTCATTATTTTCTGGTCCAATAATGGTTCCAACCGTTAAATCATTGGCAATAATATTGGTGACAGCTTCTTCATAAGTATTGCAAATCAGGTTTGGCACAGGTGCCCTATCCGTATTTCTCACAGAAATAACAAAATCAAGATAACTTCCTTTAGGAAGTTTTACCTGACCGGCATTTATCCTTCCATTTGATAATTTCTTTCCTTCAAAATAAACCTCCAGAATGGTTTTTTCTTCATATTCCGATTCAAATCTTTCTTCTCTTATACGGGAATACACACCCAAACGAATTAATTGTCTCTGATAGGCTTCGTATTCATCGTTATTGGATAACTTTGGTAAAGTGACAGATGGTGCATCGCCTCCCGTAACAACGCAGTAAATAGTTCTTCCTGATTTAATTTTTGAGCCCTTTTCAGGCGTCTGGCTGATAATGATTCCAGCGGGTCTGTTTAAAACATATACTTCGTCACTGGCCACGAGTTTCAATCCCTGATCACCTGCTTTTTCCAATGCAGAATCAAAACGCATACCCGAATAATCTATTACTTCCTTCCCTGATCCATGTCTGGTATAAAAATAAAGGACGCCTTTAATTATATTTACAACAAGAAAAATACTGACTATAAAGGCCAGCATATTTTTTATAAAAAACCAGGATTTCAAAAAATGCCATAATTCAATAGCATAATCATTGAAATTTTTTGAAAATCTGGTTGGTGTTAAATTATTCATAGCTTCCTTTATTCTGTTTTCTCTTTCCTCCTCAGGCGCTTCCTCCGGTAATTCTACTTTTTCGACCACAATGTCCGAATTTAGATGTTGAAAAGGTAATTTTTTTTCTTCAAAAGAGATAAAACTTTCTTCTGTTTCCTCTATTCCTTCTTCCGTTGGAATTTTAAATTTTGCATATTCATTTTGTTGGGAAATGATATGGTTCCAGGTTATCTTATTGTATATTAATTGTTTTTCTAACCATGGGTCAATGGATGAAAACAAAGGATTAATTTCCTTAAAAAGTATTTCAAAGCTCTGGTCTTCAAAGATAATTACATTAAATCGAACATAACCTGGACAAGCGAACCCCAATATTTCGAGTGCTTTTTCAATGTGCGCTGTCAGTGCGGTCCAAACTGGTTGAATTTTATTAAGTAATTCACTTTCATCGGTAGAAAACAGATATTTAATTTGTAGATTATCTCCTTTAGCAACATGCACTGGAGTAAGGTAAACTCGATCAAAGGAGTCTGCTGTTTTTTTAACATTAAAAAAGGAAACGATTAAGTCATCATCATCCCGATATTCTTGCAGGAAAGCATTTAAGCGTTCCGGCTCTTGTATTTCTTCATAAAAATGTTGCCAAATTTTACGATGTCGTTGCGTTTCATTCGGCACTGGAACCTCAGATATAAATTTTTTGAACGCTATAATCTCATGCTCACCTAAAATTTCAATACTTGTTGATTGGAAAGTATATTCATTTGAAGTTAAAACATACTTGTTTGAATGTGAAATATTTTGTTGCAACCATGTTGCAATTTGCCAGGAAGGTAATGTCTTAAATCCGTTTTTATTTAATGTTTGTATTTGTATGCTCTTTGTAAAATTTACATTGGAAAAAATGGAGGCAGATCCCCAATAGGGGATTTTTTCAGTTTCAAAAAAACAGAAAAGAGTCCCTTGAGCAGCCATTTTTCCAGATGTAACTGGAATGACAGTATAACCATATTCTTTTAATGCTTTTGGATCAATTTTAGGGCAATGTTTTCTGATCCTTTCAACAAAGTCTTTGATTTCTGCCTTTTTTTGAATAGTAATGTACATCCATCTGGCAGGAACTACATAGAAAAATTGCCCAATGCTGCTATTTTCTGATAAAATTATCAGATTATCAGAGGGGCTGATAATGGCTAATTTTTCATACCAGCCTAAAGCTTCAATTAAATAAGACTTATTGATATTTTCAATTGAATCAAGGAGTATGGCATGAGAATAATCTATCGTATCTGTTGAGTCTTTCTCTGATAAAATCAAATTCAGTTGAGAGGCTATTTTTCCTGAAATACCTCCTGTATAGGCTTGTAAACTTAATATTTGCCTTAAAACAATGTCTAAAAATGAAGTGGGCGTCTGGTCTATTGCCCCCAGATGATTAAACCATTTTTTTTCATCAATTATTTCCACAAATGGTTGAATTTCAATAGGATATGATTTTCCTGTCGAAGTTACAAATCCTGAAATTACCTGTGGCGAATTAAAAAGAAAGCTTTGCCCTATTTGAATCATTTGAGAAGAAATCTCAGCTGATTGTAACTCAGTTAGATTTTCAGATTGATTTTTACCCGGTAGTATCTGATCGTTGTTGATAAATGGGGGTAAACATTGCCAGGTATCTTCATGAAACCAGATAACGGATTGGAAAGGGATTCCATTAGGTATGCCAACTAATTGGATATAAGCATTTTCAATCATTGGTTCTATGCCAATAATAAGTTCTTCTGACAGATCGGCAGCGAATAAAGCATCTAAATTTTCAATAAAATCTTGAGGTTGATTTATTTGTTTTTTTTCTACGCCATTAATAACTAAATGCAAAGGAAAATCAGGACCTTCCAAAGGATCCGATAGCCAGTTTATCCAAGCCGATTTTTCGTAATCTGACATATTCTGCCAGTCCGATTTATTGATCCAGTCTCTAAAAAAAGCTCTGTTCAATCTTTCCTGAATAATATCTTCTTTCGTATTAGGGTCTATAAAACTTCCTCCATTTTTGGAGGAATACGGCATTGGAATAATTTGAACTGAACCACCTAATTCCTTTTTTATTTCATTTGAAAGTTGTTCAGTAGTGGTTAGATTCCACGCTGAAAGACTTAATTTTTTAAAGGAAGGACTTCTGAAATTAAATATTTTCAGTTCATTCCACCAATTTTCTAAATCCAGGGCAAATTTCCTGGAGAGGGAATTTAAATTATTTGGAATATTTAACTGAAAGAGCGTTTCAAATAATAATTCATAATGTTGATCGTCAGCTGAAATAGTTACAACGGCAATATTTATATATTGACCTAAGGTTGAGCTATCTATTTCTTGCAAAACATTGCCGGGTAAATCACCCTGTAAAAAGCAAGAATCTTTAACGTGAAAAAATTTACCTTCTTTATTTATCCAGATGAGGACTTTTTCAATGGTATAAGTGGATAAATGCACATATAAAGATTGTGCTCCGTGGAATGATTTTTCCCGATGTTTTGAACTACCCCCAAATAAGATTCCCGTTTTTACCCTCATAAAATTAGTTGATTACGAATAATTTAGTTGCTCGATGGTTCTCTTGCCTTAAAGTTAAAAGATAGGTTCCCTTGCTCCATTGTGAGCAGTCAAGCTGAATTTTTTGCCACAGAGAAGGATAGCTGGATTGAAAAATTAGTTTACCAGAGAGATCATGAATTTCAAGGATTGCATCGCTGTTACTTTGCTGTTCCCACGATATCAGTAACATTCCAGCCGTTGGATTTGGAAAAACAGTACATTTTAATTCAGGTCTAAGTTCTGAAAATCCAACGCTATTATCAATTTTCACATATAAATATTGGAGAGGAATAAATCCACCAATACCATTTGAAAGGATATAACCAAAAGCATCCTGGAGGGTATTTTTATTGGTGTGAACATAATTAATCCAGCCTGCTTTAATTTCAGCCTGGGTAAAAAACTGACCTACTTTCAGCGTATCTGTTTTTCTAAGAATAGATCCATTTTCCGGTAATGAAGTAATGATAAATCGCAGAGCTGTATCTGCAACCCCGGGGTTACTTACGGTCAAATTTAAAGGAGTTATAAAGTTTTTTCCACCTGATTTAACCAGAAGGGTATCTGATTTCAATAAAATTGGAGGTAAAGGCGAGGAGGTGGAACAAAATTCGATATTCCAGCTATCTATGGAACCAGCAGTAATACTCTCTCTCTTTACTACTTTAAACCGTAAAATCCAGGTACCTTTTAGAGGCTCTCCTTTAAAAGCTGCTAAGGGCTGGTTAGGTTTAAATACTATACCATCATCTGGCGGACAAATAAGATCTTTGGGTGATTCGTCATCAAATCCTAAAATAAATTTATTAGTCAGCGCGCATCTTTGATCAAAAAGAATCACCTCTGTACCTTTTGGACTAACCAGAGAAACCCTTAAATTTCTTACATATTCAAAAGTTGCCCTAATCAGCGGAATATTTATATCTTTAATAATTCCCTCCTCATTTATCACAATAGAACTTTCAACAGTAGGTGTTCCCTGACCTGGTATGGTTAGTAAATTTGAATTTCTGGTAACATCACATTTTGTTACTGCGGTATGAAAAGTTGAAACAGGGGTCCATTCACCAATTTTACAGGCATTATTTGCACGGACTCTCCAATAAAAAAGTTGATTGTCAGCTAAAAATTGTGTTGGGGTAAAAGTGCCTGTTTTTAATCCCTGGGAACTACTTACGATATCATCCTGACCAAAGCGTGGGGAGGTAGATAATTGAAAATCATAAGATTCTGCATTGGAAATAGTGGCCCATTCAAAAGGTGTGGAAAGAATTATTCCTGACTGCCCATTTAAAGGTCTGGTCGTTTTTAAAGCCAAAAAATCAGTAGATAATGTTTGAATAAAGGTTTCTTGTAAATAAACGCTTCCACCGATTGTTTTTGCAGTAAAGACTAAGGACAAGGTATCTCTGCGTACCCCTTTAAAATTTAGGGTTAATTGAACGGAATCGCCTGGTTTTACTGGATTCTTGCTAAAAGAAAAGGTAGCATCCTGTGGTAAACCACTTTTTATATCCAGCATCATCGTTGAATCAAACCCTAAAGTACTGCCAGTTGTAATTTTAAATGTGGCACTTCCTGGCAAACAATGTAAAGGAATACCAGCAGGCTCTAATTTCCAGGTAAAGAAAGGGGTAGTAGGATTTTCGATAATAAATTCCTTCTCTGAAATTTGAAAGAAAATATTGTCAGCAGCTTCTATCAAAATTCTGGCATTCCCTGTAGATACCTGTGGAAGAGTAACCGTTGCATTTCCATCATTTGGCGTATTTATGGCAAGTTCAAAAGGGAACGTTACACCTTTGTCCACGGATAGCCTGATATTTACAAACTGGCAATTCACCGGTAATTTATTTGTGTTGGCGACTTTCCATGAAATGGGAAGAACTCCGCCGGCAACTGCTTTTATTTCAGGGGTATTTACAATAAATGGACCTGCCTGATCGGTCGCCTTAAATTGAACATCTCTCCAGATAACTGCTCCTCCCTGAGGATTATTATCTCTAACGGTACAACGGAAGGACAGGTTTCGGGCATAATTTGGTAAAATTTCTACCCTCGACGTACTTCCCGTTAACAAACTTGGCATGTTTGGAAAAATGCGGAAAGGTTCTTCCAAGGAAGGGAAAGAGCGAAAAAGTGGAGAATTGTTTTTGGGTTCACCTAGGGGAGTCGTTGGTCCGGAATCCATTTGTTCCCAATTATAAGTTAATTTATCCTTATCGGCATCAGTAGCATTTGCTGTTAATTTAAATGGGGTAGAAATAGGTATTGAAAATCCGTTTTTATAATTTAAATTTAACACAGGGATTTCATTGGGTGTTGGAATATTAGTCCCACAGCCTGAACCTGCACCTGTTTGTACAAAGGGTATGAGGTCATCTAAACTTCCGCCATGAAAATATTCATCTGCACTAAACTGATAATTATCGCTGCCACAAGCACTGGCATAAGACATGATCGTGGAGCCGCCTCCTGGTTCGAATCCATCTGCGGGGGAAACATTATCCTGATTTCCTGAACAACTATTAAACGAATGGGAACATGAAAACTGGTGCCCAATTTCATGCGCGAACACATTGACGGTGATACTTATTAAATTCGAGGAATAATGGCAAGTTACGCCCCTTGCTTTTCCTGCAGAACAAACATTTCCCAGCGTGGCAATACCAACTACACCACCGCTACAACCTGAAGTAAAAATATGACCAATGTCGTAACTACCAGCCCCTACGATGCTATTAATTACTGCGCCATTTTGATTTAATAACTGCGTAAGGTTATTTGGTTCTGGAAATGGATCTTTTTCCGCATCAAAAAATATCAACGAATCATTTTTTGCAATTAATTCCAATTGAACTGCGGCTTCTCTGAGTAAGATTTGATTTAACCTGTTAACAGAGGTTACAAAACTGGTGAGAACAGATTCGACAGTACCTCCTTTTGATTTTGCATATTCTGCTGTACAGGATAAGGCAAATCTGTATTTTTTCAAGGTTAATTTGGCATTTCTCAACCCGCTGCCAAATTTTGATGCTCCAGATGGTTCTCTTAAAATATCTTCTATACTTTTTTCGCTAGTTTCGCATTTAACGGTGGCTGTTTCTGGTAATAATCTGTTATTCGCATCGTAAACTATGAATAGGCCGGAGTTTAAAGGATCTGGTTCAACATACCATACTTCTCCCTTTTTTTTAATGGAAGCAAAAAGTTGATTTTTATTAAACTCTAACCTGATTGAAACCTGTTTGTCATTCGTTGCATATCCAGAAAAGGCAAGAATATCAGGATATTTCTCCGCAAGTTCCCTGGCCATAACCTTTTCCTCTTCTAAGTCAAAAGAAAGTAGCTCTCCATTGGGTTGAGGAAGGACAATATTTATTTTTTCCTTTGTGGAGAGCGCCTTTTTTATCAAAGTAAAATCGCCTTTCCATCGACTACCTTCATCTGTTTTGAGCATTTGAGCCTTCGAGTTGGTAGGTACCCATTGATTTTTCCAATATTGCTGAGCAGATGAGAGGCTAATCACAAAAAGGAATAAAAAGGTGAGGGGAGTGCGTAAATGGAACATAATATTATTTTCTGTTGGTCATAATAATACAAAAATAAGAACCTTATTCAAATGATTTTAAAAAGTAGCACCTAACTGAATATTACCGATATGAAAAAAAGGACCATTTGCTGCTTTGCGGCCCTGATAATTGCATTGCAGTCGAAGGTTTCTTCCTAATATTTTTTCAAATTGTAAGACCCATTGCCAGTTATTTCCAATTTGTAAACCTTGTAAAAGGGCAAAGGTTGCCGGGCTTGATGCTAGTCCTGAATATTTAATGAATATACGGGATAATTGTCCTTGAATAGATTGTCCTTCCTTTGCATTCCAGCTACTGGAAAATTGGTATTCTTTTTTATCTAACAGACCTGATGTTTCTGTCTGAACCATGGGTTTACCCTTTTCATGTGTGTAAACCATGCTTGATCTAAAGGAATTGGAAGGCATAAATTGTAAAGAAAAGTTCCTTTTTCTGGTATCCATTTCATAATTTTTTTCGGGAAATCTTTCTGCTTTTTGAACATTTGTACCTAATCCTAATTCTCCCCGAACCAACCATTTTGACGATGGATTCCAGCGTAACTTTATAAAAGCGTCCTTTTGTCCTCGAAATTCAGTGCCAATCGATTGCAACCATTTTTGAAATTGCTGTTGATTTCCTAATTGAATATCCCATTTTTTATGACCTTTATTTAAGAAAAGAACATTTTTTTGCAGGTAACCCAGGGAAACTAAATTTGAATCATTCAATTGAAAATAGAACGGGTTAAAGGCAGCTATACCATTGTCAGCCAGTGTTTTCCTATCCATTCTCCAGGTTGAATTCCACTGCCATTTTGATAATCTGGGATTTAATTTTCCTTTATATCTGGAGGGGTCAACGATAACTGATTGGTTGAAGTGTAAAAATCGGGTGGGTAAATACTGATTGCTTAAGGTATTTATTCTAATAAAATCTGCTTGATCTGGAAAAGGTGCGAGAATCATTTCCTGTTGTTGTAAGATTCCGTCTTTATTAAATAAAGAATCTAACCAAATATGCGTTCCTTCTCCTGGGGCAACGTTGATATAGGTATATTCCAATCTTGGTTCCTGACCACTACCTCTTTCATATAACGTATTTCCGCGTACAAACCCTTTTAAAAAAGTACCATCTCCTTGAAGTTGACCTAATAAAACTCCTTTTGAAGTATTTTTATTGACAGGTTGATTCAATAGGGTTAAATTTCTATATTGCCAGAGTTGCTTTATTTTGAATTGTTTACTTAGAGCATGAGTCCCTTCTATTTTGATAAATTTTGCGGTATAACCAAGCTGTAATTTTTCTCCAGAAGGTAAAAAATCTACCCGGTTTTGTAAATGCAAAGCAAAGTAATTGGTTTTTTTTAAAGGCGATTTCAGGGAAAATTGCATTTCATGAAAGGCAAAACTATTTGTATTTAAAAGAGATAAAAGCTGGTTTTTTTGAACTTTTCTCTCGCCCTCAATACGTCCACTTATTTGCCATTTCTTTTTTTTATTAAAATAATGACTAAAATGAAAAGCGGGTCTGGAAAAGGAGGTGTTTTCCCCATTAAAACGAGCTAAAACCTGATTAAAAACACCAGAAACAGATGTATTATTCTGTTCCCAAAAAATACCCGATTGCTGACGAAATCCTTGAAAAAATCCTAATCGGAGGTAATGCTCAATCTGGTAATCTATTTTTAAATCTTTTTGATTGTCAAAGGATAATTTAATTTTAACACTATTTTCATCGTTTGCCGGAATCACACTTCTTCCCAATTGATTGGTAAGTCCCCAGTCTCTAAGGAAATCAGGTGGTCGAATAGGCTCTAAAGCCGCATAATTTTTACTGACAAATTCATGGCTAAGGGAGGCATTAAATTTCCCATTATTTTGACTTTTCTGAGAAGCCCATTGCCATTCGTTCCAACTTGCCCACCCTATATTCGTTGCTTCATTTGATTTTGAAAATCTATTAAGATCATTTTGAGAAAAACCCATTTCAGAACGCCAATTAACTTTTTGAAATAAGATAGATTCCTGGCCAACATTCAACACCCTGTTTGCCTTGGGTAAATCTATTGGAATAATGGGTTCGTATAGGCCGAGTGGTTCGCACGTTATAGCATCTGGGCCGACATATTCATAAATTCTATCATTCCCAATCATTGTTCCGGAAAGTTTATAATTCCCTTTTCCCGAAGGAGGGATAGCAAATTTCACCAAATATTTATCGACCGTATTGTAGGCAAAGTAGGAAAAAAAGGTATCCCTTTTTCCGCAAGGCAACAGGGTATCTATTCGGGTATAATACGTTCTGGTAGGATCGAAATCAGGCGAATAATCCCATCCTGGAAGATTGATTTTTCCAGATTTTGAAGTAGCTTTAGCTAATAAATTTAGTTCTTGTTCATCTAAATTTTTATATCTATTGTTTGTTTTACTGTCCTGTTGAGTTAGCGCGTTGATAAAGAAAGTGGAATTCTTAGTTTGGTATTGGCTATTAAAAGTAATAACAGATCTGTTTTGCTCTGTATTAGCATATTCAAATTCAACGACTATCCGACTTTCTCTTACAATTAATTGATTGGAAGTAAAAGTTATTTCTCCCCTGTTGTAATCAATGATATAGTCACCAGAGGTGCCTCTTACGGCTCTTTTTCCATTGATATAGACTTTTTCGGTGCCAGCTAATAACACCGTATAGGCATTGGAGTTAGGGGATGAAAGTCTGTAAGGACCTTGATTTCCTTCCGAAACATCTAAGGTAATCCTTTGGAATTGTCCTCTGGAGAAAGAGGCACTTCCTGTTGTCTTCCATTTTTCATCAGGATTAGAGAACTGGAGCAATAATCCTTGTACTTTCTTGTAATAATTATTAAAATGACTTTTATCTCGTTGTATTTCAAAATCACCTGCGGTAAACTGGAACTTATCTTTTTCTAAAGTAAGAAAAACTTTATCAAATTCTTGAAGCTGAAGGGTATTTCCAGCAGCTTGAATAGGTAAATTTTCATCTGTAATCGCTGCTCTAAGGGTAAAACCTGGTGCTATTTCTCCATTCAATTGTAAATTCAACTGAGAATTTAATACCAAATCCTGACGATTCCCAATAGATAAACCTCTCATAAATCCACCGCTGTATTCAATTCTTCTAAATTCATTTGCCATAGAAAAAGACTCCATTTCTGGTTTTCCAAGGTAGAAATAAGTTCCTAAAGAATCTGGAACGATTAGAAAGTCAGCTGTTTTTTCATAAGTCCATTTCTTAGGAAATACTCTGTAACTTATTATTAGAGGGGTACCTGATTTTAGTAAATTTGGGTTACGCCATTTCAAGATACCAGAAACAACAAAATAAAGGCTATCAGGTAAAATATTTAGGTTGCCAGGTTGGTAAATGATTACTGAACTTGAAAATAGGGGTAAACTGTCCAAAAAAATATCCTTACCCAGGAAAATGACTTTTTTTTCATGTGTATTTTCACCTTTGTTAATGTTTTGTGACATTAAACAAAATGGAATAAAAAACAAGAACAAAAAACACCATTTTGGCATGAAAAATAATTTAATTTTCAAACTGGGAAAAATTATATTTCCAAGTGAAAAATTTGATATTCAATAGGTTTTGGGCTTATTTTATTGTATATTTTCAAATATTTTTTAATAAAATTAAGTAAATTTGCAAACGCTTTTTTTTATTGCTTCGCTTAAAATTATTACTATGTACCGAAAATTACTTTTAATCATTGTAATAAATGGTTTTTTGCTAGTGCAGGGTATTTCACAATCTGCAGTAGATAACAAATTTAGAACTATTGACGGTACTTTCAATAACATATCAAATCCTTCCTGGGGTGCAACTGGTTCAAATTTAGTTCGATTAGGAAAGGCATCTTATCAAGATGGCATTTATCAGCCTTACTCTGCAAGAATAAGTGGCAGGGCAATAAGCAATGAAATATTTGCTCAAGATGATATTGACATTAAAGATCCATCGAACCTGAGTGACTTTTGTTGGGTATTTGGGCAGTTTATAGACCATGAATTTGGCTTAACGCCCAATAATACAGAAAGATTTGACATTTCTGTTCCACCTGGTGATATCTGGTTTGATCCAAATGATTCAGGAAATGCAGTCATTCAAATGAAAAGGAATATATTTGATAAAAGCACAGGAACCTCTGTTTCAAATCCAAGGCAGCACATCAATATGGTAACTTCCTTTATTGATGGATCTGCAGTTTATGGCTCGGATATAAAAAGGGCAAATTGGTTAAGAACTTTTAAAAACGGGAAGCTCAAGGTTTCAGAAGGTCAATTGCTACCATACAATACCATTGATGGCGAATTAAACGCTCCTTTAGATCCTTCCTCTCCGGAAATGGTCAATGATACTGGCGAAGAATTAAAATTGTTTGTTGCAGGTGATGTTCGTGCTAATGAAAATCCACTTTTAACATCCATTCACACGTTATTTGTCAGAGAACATAATCGACAGTGTGATTTATTAAGTTCAAAAAATCCAGATTGGTCGGATGAAAAAGTTTATCAATATGCGCGAAAAATAATTGGGGGCTTCATTCAACAGATTTTGTTTTATGAGTGGCTGCCTTCTGTAGGTGTAAATCTGCCTGAATATAAGGGTTATAATGATAAAATTAACCCAATGGTAAGTAATGAATTTACAGCAGCAGGTTTCCAACTTGGTCATACCTTGTTGAGTAGTAAAATCAAAAGATTAAACGCAGATGGAACCCCTCTTCAAAATGGGGTTGACCTTAAATTAAGGGATGTTTTTTTCAAGGTGTCAATAATAAAAGAAAGCGGAGGTATTGAACCTTTTCTACAAGGAATGGGAGTTCAGGTTCAACAGCGGTTCGACTCAAAAATAGTGGATGATATTCGGAATTTTTTATTTGGAAAACCAGGACAAGGTGGCTTTGACCTTGCTGCTATCAATATTCAAAGAGGAAGAGAACGTGGATTACCCAGTATTAACGATTTAAGGAGAACATTAAATTTACTTCCTTACAAGACTATTTCTGTTGTGAATCCAGAAAATATCACCCTTATAAGAAAATTAGAATCCCTTTTCAGTGATATTGAATCTGTAGATTTATGGGTGGCATTACTCTCCGAAAAGAAATTAGAGGGAACGATTTTTGGAGAAACGATGGTCGCTTTTTTGACCCATACTTTTAAAAATCTTCGCGATGGAGATCGTTTTTTTTATGAAATTGATCCAATTTTGAGTGCTGAGGATAAAAAATTGATTCGAGATGTTCAATTTAATCAATTGGTTTTGGCAAATACAACGATTAAAAAAATGCAGTCTCAGATTTTTACGCAGGTTAATTTTCCTCAGATTTGCGAAAAGATGGAAATGCAGGCTTCATTTAGTTTCCGGAATGTAAATGAAAAACCAATAGCCAACATGGGGGTTTATTTTACGAATCAGCAATTAAATTCTACGAATGCAACAGGCTCATTTTCCGTAAAAAATCTTTCCGCTTGTAATACTTATGAGTTTAAACTGGCTACTGAACCAGCAAATCTCTTAAGTGGCCTTTCAACAAAAGATATTCTTTTAATACAAAATCATATCCTTGGAAACAGAAAAATTAAATCAATTCCATCGTTAGTTGCCGCAGATGTAGATCATTCAGCTACTGTTTCTTCGCTTGATATTATTTTGCTTAGAAAAATGATACTTGGTTACCCAAATAGTTTTTCTTCAGATAATATATGGCAATATGTAGGATCCACTTCATCAGGAATGGGCGTATATCCTAATTCAGTTAAATTTTTAGAAAGTAACCCTTATGGTACAAGTAAAGATTATTATTTGGTTAAAAAGGGGGATGTTGATGGTGATTGGTACCAACCTGACGATGAGTTTTTTGGGTCATCGCCTCTGGTTATCATGGATAGAGATTTTATTGCTGGTCAAGAAATTAGCCTTCCTATTCAATTCTTAAACGGAGGAAACTGGTCCGGGTTTCAATTTACGCTCGCGATAAATCCCAATCTGGTCGATTTGCAAAATATACAGATAGCTAATCTACCAGATTTCTTTGAAAATAATATTCGTTGGGAAAAAGAATCTAATTTGATTCATGTTTCCTGGAATTATTCAGGAGGTAATGTTCCATTTTTCGAAAAAAATCAGGTGGTGTTTACCCTGAAATTACAAGCTAAAAAACAAGGCCTTTTAAGTGAAGCTTTTAGCTTTGCCAAAGGAGGATTATCCCCCGAGATGTACTTGTCTGATTTGACCAGCCTGAAGATGGAAAAAGTAGTTATTT
>Ga0209088_10000066_pt1 | contig 78367 bp, 118 predicted proteins | sample S_140625_EF_Meta_FD_187324 | JGI IMG/M metagenome (GOLD analysis project Ga0209088, IMG submission 187324) | Freshwater microbial communities from Lake Simoncouche, Canada to study carbon cycling - S_140625_EF_MetaG (SPAdes) (version 2) | ecosystem: Environmental > Aquatic > Freshwater > Lake ... | reverse complement strand
GTAGCATTAGCCCGCACCTGACTAGTGATGCTGCCTTGTGTGTTGGATACCGTTGAGGTGCCTGCGTCCCAGCACCATGCAACATACGGAGCAGTGGATTGATTTATTCCATCGCCACCTGTATTGTCGGCTGATCCAAGTGTAAAACCGGTAGCATCAAAAGAATTAAAGCGACCATTAAGAGTCGATGTTTCCTCAACATCTGTACTATTGCTATAGAGAAATTTCTGTACGCCACGAACACTATCAACAATTCTGTGGTAATAGGCAAGATTTCGCGCTTTGATCCAAACTAAATCAGGTCCAAAAGCCAAACTTGATATTGATTGTGTGCTGCCATTGCCTGCGTAAGTAACAACATCCATCGCCGTATTAGACTTCGTGACTAATGGGGCTGGCAGGTTCTGTGTGCAGAGTGCTTTGAAGCCTGATGGTGCGGTGTAGGCAAAGGCGCGTTGGCCGAAGTTTGAATCAAAAACAGCAGGCGATTGTGCGTAATAGCAATTACTAGCAGGATGCCAAGGGCCATTGCCAGATATGGTTTGTGTAAATTGCAAGGAACCATTTTTGTAAAATTTAATTGTTTGCGTTCCGGAATCCAAATCCAAGGCCATGCCAATCGTGTCGCCTGCAACATATGCGCTGCCAACGCCCGCAGTATTTACACCTGCTGCATACTTATCGCCACCACGGCCATAACAAAAACCAGAAACTGTGCCCAAATTTGTTGTTGGAGATTCCAGGCTATTGCTTATTCCATGGTATTGATTAGCGTAAGTGGTTGATGGATTGACAGTGCATTCCCAATACCACTTACCAGTCGTAAAGCCCATTGTCGCTTTAATTTGCTGCCAATTGTCAGAGGTGGGCCTGACCGCAAGATTGCCATTTTCTGCAATCAGATTGCCTGTTGCCAACGGATTCCAAGTGCAGTAGTTTCCTCTCACCTCGCCGCCCACGCCGGTATCTGTTTGCGACCCGTTAGTGGGGGAGTCTACTAAGCTGTCGTTACCTGCAGCCTGTGCAGGAGTAGCACTGGCGGTAAAGGAATAAATTTTGTATCCGCCGGTATTTGCATATGTGTAAGTAAGACCACTGCCAACAGTTAGGTCTCCATAAGTATTGGAATAGCGGATAACAACAATGCCGGAACCTCCTTCCGCTCCTGTTCCATTCCAGTTTCCTGTTGCTCCATTACCTGTATTAGGTGTACCTGCGACTCCATTGGAATTAGTATTGCCTCCTGCTCCACCAACAGCCCTTGTTACAGCGGAACCTGTAATTGAAGAAGAAACACCAATACCACCAGCACCAGGGCCACCGGCAGAATTATCACCACCTACTCCACCAGCGCCACCGCCACCAGCAGTGAAGTTATTACTCGGACTGCCGGAACCGCCTGCAAAACCTTGATTTGCAGTGCCAGCAGCACCTGCTGGCTGGATGCTTTGCGGCCCACCACCACCACCAGATCCACCAGTTCCCGCTGTTACTGAGCCGCCACCACGGCCACCGCCTATTGATGTAACAGTTGAAAAAACTGAATCAGATCCATTTGTTCCTACAGCACCACCAACGCCAACTGTAACGGTGTAAGTTGTTGCAGGTGCTACAGATAATGCACTTTCGGCAGGTGCGCCGCCACCAGATGTTCCTACAGATGTACGATAACCACCCGCGCCACCACCACCAGCAAAAGCAGTGCTCCCTCCGCCGCCGCCAGCAACTACGAGGAAGTCAACGGTAGGTGGCGCATTTGAGGCAGGTGTTGTTATTGTTGTTGGACCGCCCGCAACAACACTAAAATTATTCGGGGTCCAGTTGTTCCCCAGCCCGCTAGAGTCCTTCCCTAATGTGCTGGCGGTGTTACTGCTGTTATCGTCAAATTTCAGGTAGAAGGAATTGTTATATGAGGCTACTGGGGAGAAGTTACTGGTGTATTTGGCGCCTTGATAAAGTCGAAAATCCTGAACGCTACCAACGACCAGTTGTCCACTCCAGCCAGGTCCACCTCGCCCTATTTCTGTAGAAGAACCCCAACTGCCAGTAAATGAAACACCGGAGCTGCCTTGTAATACACCGTCAACATAATAATATAAAGTTCCGCCGCTTCTTACAAATGCATAATGATGCCACGCATTTGTGTAATTATTTACATTAAATTGCGAAAACAAAATGCTAGAACCATTTATATTAAATTGCCAATCATTGGATCCTTGGTCACGCCACGTTGGTCCATATGAATTAGATCCTCCTACAGTCCCTCCAAGAAAATGAGCATGATTACCTGTTGCAGTTCCTGATTTGTACCACCAAAATTCAATGGTCCAATCACTACCCATATTAAAAGATGATAAATCTGTAGTCAAATAAGATGAACCGTTAAAGTATCCACTGCTTCCGTAAAATTTACTTAATGATGTCGAAGTGGTGGCATTAGTAACAGTAACGGTCTTGGCACTGCCACTTCCTTTGATCGTCGCGCTTTGATCACCAAATGATGTGCCGCCGTTGGTGCCATCCATCGGCAAGGCCAACACAATCGACGAACTACTTGCATCTGTACGAGTCCCAGACCCTTTGGCAGCGCCGTAAGTGTCAGTAGTGTTCCAAATCGGCAGACCACCAGTGGCAGCAGCAACTGAAACTATTCCGTAATTCCCGGTATAAGCCTTAGGAATTAGCTGCCCAGTAGTGGCATCGGTTTCGGTGAAACTGCTGGGGGTTAATGCTTGGCCGTCGATAAAGTGGATATTAGCTAAATAACCATTCAAAAGTGCAACCGCAGTGCTGTACGCACCCAACCCGTGTTGAATTGTGCTATTAAACAGTCCTGTTGCATAGCCAGATGATGGGTTGGTGTTGGTTGAAAAGGTAGTTACACGAGACCCGTTGACATAGAAACAAAGTCGATCTTCAGCAGTGCCGTTGTCAAAATCAGCGGTTAGAACAAAGTGATACCAAGCCGATGCGTCGCGGAAAACCTGCGTCGTCCTTTTTCTGTACCCATAGCTGCCTTGGTAGTCAAAAATCTCAATTGTGTCATCAGTGTTAAAGGTAATGCCAGCCTGATTGCTTCCAGATGTGGCGGCGCTAAAAATTCGACTATCTGTCCCCAACCCACTCCGTTTCACCCAGCCGCTCCAGGTCCAAATCTTGCGGTTTCCAGCGACACTGGGGGTGCGACTTAAATAACTCGAATCACTGGCCGAGTAGCGGAGGGATCTACTTACCTGAAAACCGCCATCAGCAGCGGCAGATGCCAGTAGTAATGGATCAGCAGAACCTGGAATACTCATTTTACGTCACTTATCAGGCGAGCGGTAATCCGAGTGGAAGAGTCGACAAAGTAACATAAAACATCTTTTGCACTTGCCGTAGTCGTCAATGTTGGCGCGGTGCCACCAGGGAATTTCCAATACGCACCAAAAGAAGCCGTTCTTGAGCCAGACGAATCCTGTGAAATTACTATTACTCCGCTTTGCCCGGCGGTTAGATTTGTCGGATTAGCCAGTGTCCGGTTACCGCCCAGGGTCACGCTGAAATTGTTGGCAACCGCGAAGTCGGGAGTAATTGTTGCGCCATCAGTGAGGGCGGAAATCGACCCCCGCTGTGCAGCCGTAAATGATTGTGCAGTCGCCAGGTATGCGAAACCGGAGCCAGCAGTGGCGTTAGTTACCCGGCCTTGCGCGTCAACCGTAACAGTTGCAGCTGCAAACGTACCAGCCGGACTAGGGGAAAGTGCGGCCAGGCGGTTGTTATTGAGAGTTGCGGTGCCGCTAGCGTTAATAACTCCAAGTACGCCGTCACCATCCAGCGCGGTGGGTGCAGCCGTTGAGCCGCTGTTGTTCCCAAGGATTCGGGCCGTTGCAACCGTAGCTAGGCCAACAGTTAGCTCTGTCTCGCTATTGACCGCATCATCCGCCGCGGAAACAGTAATACCCGTGCCATTTAGGAAATTCACCTGCGGCCGCTGGGTCGCGGTACTGCCGTTAGCCAGGATCGTTCGGTAATAGGAAGCAACCCTTGCCGCATTCAAGGTGCTACTGCTGGCTTGGTTCAGCATGGTTATTGCCTGGTCTGCCGTCAGATCCTCAGGGCTGCCGCTGCCAGCAGAAACACGGCCTTTCAGGATGTACTGACTAATATTGCTCAGCTCGGTGTTGCCAACTGAGCCCGCCACAATTGCCGCAAGAGGTCCGATGTAAGCCATTAGCTCAGCTCCAGATAGTTGTAAATCACCTCAAGAATTCCGCTGGCACCGCTCGAGGACTTGCACTCAATCGTGTCGCCAGGTTCCAGCACGAATTTATTGCCGCTTTCAAACTCAAAACCAGTGCCGGCTTGAAGTGTCAGGTTGTACGCAAAGTGGGCATTAGTATGGGTTCCCGTTCCGCCCGACTTGTTTAGTCGCAGGTAGGTGGTGTTGCTTGCCCCGCTGACGTTATATACCGAAACACCCAGCACAGTATGCTTAGCCCCGGCGGCAACCGTAGGAGTTACCACCGTATAGGTGCTCCCAATATTGTTTGTGACGTAGCTTTTGAACGCTGCTGCCATTACCCGAGGGCCACGCTAAACACTATTGTATTGAGATCAAGTTCAGTGAGCGCTGCCTGTGCAGTGGCGCCGGCAAGGTTGGTCCCAGTGTTGACGTAACCAATGTCGCTGGCCGCAACATTGTCACCGCTCTGTAATTCTTCGCGCTCACCATTTGTTAGCACGATTGGTTTTTTAGTAGTCATTACGCAAGCCTCGTTGGTTCCTCTGGGCCCATCATCATTGTAGTGGCGCTCAATGCTTCACCAATGTGAGTTACATACTGACCAGATCCGCTAGGGGGCGTAACGGTGTAGGCGCCGGCGGTTACGGCAGATAAGTAATACAGTGCTCCGGGCGTAAGGGTTGTTAATCCAACTTGACCGCCCATAAGCGTAATGTTCCCAAGTGATCCTGCCGCAGTAGTTGCAGATGCCATGCCAATTACCGTTGCTTGATCTCGAGTGCCGGAAGCGATCGCCTTGGCTGCCTGCCCAGAGCTATTGATATACACCAGATCTCCCTTGGCCAGAGTTACGGAGGCAGTCATTGAAAAGTTCAAGACTGTTGATCCGCCCGAGATACTCCCAACCGCAACCGATAAATCCACCAGGGCCTTAATAATGCCACCGGTATTAGCTGGATAAGAAGTCACAATACCTCCGGCTGCTTGTATGCACAGGTTGATAGCTGCCAGGATCCCCCAGTCGTTTTCGGCATATCGCTGGGTGTAACCAGCAACTACGACACTAGGATTTAAGGGTTCTTCTGGCACGGATAATCCCTTTCCTTAATTCTACTAACTACTGAACAATTACCGGTTTCTTTGCTGCAGTATCAGGGATGATTTCCAGTACCGGATACTCAATTCCGCCTTTGACCACCTTATCACGAAATTCCTTTGCCGCGAAATTATAGATCTTTAGTTCTTGAGTTCCTTTCTGCATCCACCAATCGTTGTTGCGACACCAGCTGTCGAGAGGCCTTTGGCTGTCATTCCATAGCATGGGCCTTGCGTCTGGGCGCACGTTATCCCGTACGTTACCGCCCGGGAAAATAACAAGGCCGACAGTGTTCCCTACTGTTAATGCGTACCTGTCCCAATTAAGTTTTCCCAGTCTGAAAAAATCATATATCTCTGCCGAGCTGTAACCTCGCTCCATTTGCGCCAGGGCCTCCAATTCATTCCGTTCGCCGCCAATGGGGTAATCGCTGGGCTCTAGCCACGGCACTCCACACTGCCAGCGGTATGCGTGAATGTGCTTGCAGTCTCTCCTCGCATCGCGCCGATCGGGGAGAGTTCTCCATTGCCGGTAGTAACCAGCCCCTTGCCGCTCCCACGCCGAGTTGACCGCCCTCCCAGTGTTGGGCAGCGGAAATTCTCTCATAGTGGCTTGATTGCCGCCGGGATATTCAAGGTTCGCAAGGGCGCCGCCAAGGTGGTCCGGGCAGCAGCAGAAGAATTTGAATGACGAACACAGATGCCGACCCGAACTGGTATTCCAGCTAAGTGGATCTGTTGGGTCATACTCTTCCCGCTTCCAATAGATACGACCATTAGTGAATACCCGTACGCAAGGCCTGGAGAGATCAAACACCAAGGTCCTGCTTGCAATATTGACGCTTATCAATGTGAGCGCAACACTGCCAACCGGTTTTTGCACTAGGTCATCAGGGTAATTCGGACCGCTAGCAGTGTCCTCAAACTGGTCCCCAATAAATGAGTTATATACAGCTACCTGGTTCGGGCTGTAAAATGCGCTGCAGTCATACACCAGCGTGTGATTGGCTGGGTCTGGATCACTGGTATTCAAGGTAATCGCAGCTGAATCCAGCGGTGACGGAAGTATGAGGCTTCCGCGGGTTCGGCAACTGCAATACCAAGCTTTCTCAGGGCTGCCTCCACTTGGGATTAAGGCTGTAATCTCTTTACTTCCCGTCATATCCAACTCATCGTTTCCGGCGGCTGAATTAAAGAACTTACCAAAACTGCGAATTTGGATTTCGGCCCAGCTTCTGCCCGCCCCAAAGTAATACTCCATCCCCAACCGCCACCGCTTGTAATCCGTTTCGCGGTTGTACGATTCAATAACAGTTGGATAGGCCGTACTTCCGTATTGCCCTAGCCCGCTTTCCTTTGTCGGATAGATGCCATCGGCGCGTCTAGGGATCTTGCCTAAACCTAGGCCCTGACTGAGGGATCGCCCAATCGACTTGCCCACGAACTATCCACCAAATCGCCCGCTGTAATACCGAGCTGCTTCTTGCCGCAGCATGTTTGCGCTCCGCCTGGCCCCACCCGTCTGCCCGCCAGAAGAAGGCCTATTACCTGCCGACAAACTCTGAACGACATCTCCCTTGTCGAGCACGCTGTCAGTGGGGTCAATCCTGAGCCTGGCAACTACGCTCCCAGGGCGATCGCTGCTCCCGCGATTGGCAACCTGTACGCCTGATGTCAAACTTGCGCCGCCGCCCACTGCCGCGCCAGATGCTGCTTGGTAGCCACCTCGTAATGCCGAGAGTTGCGAATCAGCTGCGTCGGTTTCTGACTTCTTTTTGTAAGCATCAAATTCGCTCTGCAATGAAGTAGCTCGATCTTCCGCCGCCTTTTTAGCAACGCCAAGGTTGCTTGCTTCTCCTTGATACTTGTTAGCAAGGTCCTGGTATGTCTTCAAATCTCCCTTAAATGATGAAATCTGCGTGTTGTAAGTATCTCCTATGGCCTTTAGTGCAGAGTCGTAACCATCTTTTGCGGTTTTGAAATTACCTTCGTACTCATTTCTTAGCTCATTTCTTATTTTGTCAAGGTCAGCAGAATAATTCGAGCCGCTAGTAGTCGGCGCAGCGGCAGCAGTTGCGGCGGAATTGGTTACTGTTGCAGCGGGCTTGGTTGCTGCTGCGGCTTGAGTTGATGGCTGTGGCTGAGTTGTACTTGCAGCCGCGGGAGCCTGGACCGGTGGCTGTGGCTGTGACTGAGTTGTTGGCTGTGGCTGGGATGGGGGTTGAGGCGTCAAAGAACGACCTTCTCCCCGACCATGCTCTACGTAATGCTGAGCTGCATTCTGACTGTAATAAGGGTCTTTCGCTACGTCAGGGTTTGCAGCAAGATATGAGGCCTCGTCAAAATTATCTAAAGCGCGCCCTTCATTTTCGCCAAATTGCTGATAATGAGCAGATGCCCGCCCTGCGTCCGAACCGAACGCATCTATCAGGTCGTTGTACGACGCCAGATAGTCGTACCAAGCATTAGCCATTAATAGAAGCCGCCTTGGGCAAATACATGTACTCGGGTTGCGGCGCTAGGAGCTGATAGTGCGGCACTAACGCCTACGTAGATCAGCGCGCCGGAAGGGACATATAACCCTGTGTTTTTCTTGTCTGTTTCCGTTGGGTAGGTGGCCATCGTTGCCGCCGGTGATGCCAGGTTTGGTACGGGCACGCTCAAGGGCGGTAATGAGATATTTGTCCGCTGTCCAACCGAAGAGCTAGCGATTGCAGCACTAGCCACGCAGGCTGTGTTGATCGATGTAATCAGAGTCGCGCTTGGGGCGGTGCTTAGAAACACCAGGACCGTAGAGGCTGTCGTGGAAGCTTCGTTCGCAAGGATTGACAGCGAGTCAATGATTGCTCCGTCATTACTGCTGCAGTCAACCAGCATCGTGCAGCCGGCACCGCTAACAGTGGTGAAATTGGTGGCAGAGGTTAACGCCGCCGAACCCCCAATTGTCGCGAATGAATGCAGCGGGCGATCAACAAGGAGAGGGGCCTTGTTAGTGCTAGTGGAGCTCATGGTTATTTTTGGCGGCGAGGCTCATTTCGCCCCATTCCTCCGATCATTCTAGTGTTCATCCCCAGCTGCCCCAAAGGAAGATTGCCTGTAGGTAAATCTCCAATCGGACTTGCATCTGGTGACAATGCCCCAGGCGCGTTAAGTCCTCGGCCAGGAATTACTCGCTGCTGGGCATTTGGAGTAATAGCTGGAGTTTGCACGGGTAAAACTACCCGCCCATCGCCATATGGAACCCCGTAGACCTGAACATCTTGCCCGCCAAAGGACAGGGTGTTCATTGGGTTATTCAACTGCTGATTAGGGTTGTTGCGCTCCAACGGGTTGTGGCTGTGCATTGCTGCCAGTGATGCCTTGCCCTGCTGGGGAATTGCCCCCTCCCTTGGCACCCCACCTCGAGCGGGGCCCGTTAAATGCCGGCTCATTTCTTCTTGGGGGTTAGTCATTACGCCCGTCCTCCGTTGTTCATGCGACGAGCTTCTGCCAGGTAAGCCTCGATGGTCTGATCCAGGTCGCTATTGCTGGCGATGTTCCCAGCAGGAGAGGGCGTTGCGGGCTCTACACCAGCAGCGACGCCAGCCTGGGCACTCATTGGCTGCATTTCGCTTTTCTGGGCCCGAGCAAAATCAGTTGGCGCAAAGTTCTGAAACGCAACTTGCCGAGCGTTTTCCGGGAGCACAAACCGATCGCCGAACTGCATTTCAGCGGGCTGCTTATTGAAGCCTGCAACGGCTTCGTTAGGGCTGATATTCTCAACCGCGCCTGACCAGGACTGGGACTGAGCGGTAGCCACTTGAGTTCCGCCGCCCCTCAGAGCCGCGTCGGCCATCTGAGTGCTTAGCCCGTACTTAGCCATTTCGCGATCAGCAAGAGCCTTGTTGCCAGCATTAGCGGTCCGCCACTGGAACATGTCTTGCCGATTCCAGTATTCAAGGCTGCTCGGGTCCTTGGACCCATAGTTGGCAGCGTCACGCCAGTCCTGACCGTAATTTCTTATGCCTGCTTGCTGACCTGCAGCCAATTGAGCTTGCCGGCGTGCGTCACCCCCACCATTCGTTATTTGAGGTGGTGCGCTTAGACCGGGGCCTGGATCAGCCTTAGGTGCAGGTTTTCTTTCTGCCGTGGGAGTAAATCCCCCAAGCTGACCAGGGTTTTGATTAGTGACATAAACCATATCGTTCCCGCGTCGCGCCGGGTAGAAGGTCCGACCGCCTACATTGACGCCGCCTTTGTATCCATCAAGTTCAGGGCCGTTCGGTGTTTGGCCGCCCCCTCTCACGACCAGCGCATCTCTACCGCCCAGCTTTGCGGCATACGCGGGAGTGCCGCCATGAAGATTGTTGGAACTGAAAGGTGCCGCCCCTTGCAATGAAATCCCACCACCGCCCCGCAGTCGTTCCAGAACCTGCCTTTGCGCTTCTACCTGTTTACTAAAAGCATTCCGCGGATCCATCGACTATCTCCAGTTAAGTTGCCCGAGTCCGGCCAAGATTTGAGTACCGACCGACGTATCTGCCGGGCCTGGTATTGTCATGATAAACTCTCCGCCACTACGGTCGAATGCGTATCGTCGCACTTCTTCCCTTCGGTAATTAGCTACATACAGTGATTCAGCCAGGCGATCTACTTCTCTGAGATAGATCTCCCTGTAATCCTGGTCCGCTTTTAGGGGGTCAGAACTAAAGATTGCTCGCTCACTGTCCCCCGTAATCCGCTCCACCCGTGACGGTTGCGGCTGGGTCTCAGACTTGAAGATCTGCGATACGTTCCAGGCTTTGTCGCAGCGGTTAAGGTGCTCAAGTACCTGCGAATAGAAATAGCTGTCAGGCACCCGAGCCATGGCCTCCTCTAGCCTGGCGATGTCCCCGGCCGGAAGGTTGGCGCCAACGTTGTAGCCTAAGTGCCACCTACAGCGACTCTTGTCATAGTCGTTAAGTTCCACTTAGTTACCCCGTTTCCCTCCGCATTCTAAAGGCTAAACACTTACTGCTTAGCCAACATAGACAAGGTCCTCTGCAACAATCTGATCCCAGTCAACTCGTCCGATCTTGCGCAGTTGGTCAAGGTTCTTGAACTTCTCGCCAGGGAGGCTTAAGCGCAGTTCAACAATCTTCTTGGCCGTCGCATAGCCAATACCTTTGACGTGCTGGGCAATCGCCTCTGACGTTGCGACATTGAGGTTGACCCTGTTATCCGCGGGGATCGCCACTTCAGGCAATAAGTTTTCGTCCACCTCAGTCTCGGCTGATTGGGGCGGGATAACTTCGCCTGTCCGGCCCTTGCCTGGCTCATAGGAGACCAGATCGGCTAAAGCTACGTAAGTCACGGACCCGCTGTTGTTGCGGACCATGGCCCATTCTTTGTCATGATGTGAGATGAACTCAACAATCTGACCGTTTTTGGTGTTTTGGTAAAGCGCCATGAACCCAATAAAAAAGGCGCCTGGACATCCAGACGCCTCTATTGTAATGAAAACCGATTCCTATCAGGAGACGGTTAGATAAGGAAGGTTTACGGCGTCAGTGTCGGCGCAAACATCGTTCAAGTAGTAGCCCACTTCAACGATGATTGGGGTGCCGCCGCTGCGGGTAGAGCTCAAGGTTGAGCCAGCAGCGGTGCCGGTTGAATCAGTCACGTAGACCTTGAGGGTCTCAGCGCCTGAAAGAGCAGCCGGGGTGATGACGCCGATCGTGGTTGCCACGGGGGCAACGGTGCCGGAAGCAACTACAACAGCGGCAGAGTTAGTTGCAACTACGGTTGCACTCAGGGTGTTGTCGTTGCCAATCGCGTCAGCCAGCTTGATCCGGTTGGTATTAGTACCGGAAAGGGATGACGTTGCAGTACCGACGCCGCGGTCAGAGCGCAGATCGGGCACACGCAGGGCAGCGTGATACACGATGGCGCCAGAGGGAAGCACCAGGCCGGTAATGTCGGCGCGGGGCTTGTCGTCGGTGCGCCTGTCGGGGCTGGGGATGATTACGTCGAATACGGTGCCACCAGTGGTGGTCACATTCGCGTAGCCAACTACGTGGTAGAACACGCGGCCAGGAAGAGCCTTAACGCACTGGTTCTGGTAGGAACTCAGCGGCTCAACGTAGTTACCGGGGAGAATTGATTTTGCCATTTCGCTTTCTCCTATCAATAAACGAATGAGTAAGCGACGGTCACGAAGTCCTTGTTCAGGATTTCGAAACCAGCAAACAGCGACCAAATCATGATGATGAAACGACTGAAATCGTCGTTGTTGTTCAGCAGGATCTGAGCGTTGTTGCCGCCGATGCCCACGCCAACGGCCTGGGGACCGAAGAACAGCATTGGGGCGGAGGTGGTCACCGCGCTCGAGATCGAGGCGTCAGTGATGGTCACCTGCAGGGATTTCTCGGGCAGGTTGGTGCTTTCGAACCAACGCACGCCTTCGAACAGCATCCCGGTGGGCATTACGGGTTGGCCGGCGACGAAACCAGCTTGGCCGTAAGCGGGGCCGCTACCACGGAAGAAAGTGGCGTTAGGGGCCAGCTCGGGCTGCAGGGGGTTCACCACGCCTTGACCGGCGTAGCGAGCGACTTCACGGAATGCGTCGTTCTGACGCAGGTGCATCATCGCGGTGGGGTCACATACGGCGCGGTAGTAACCGTCAGCAAAAGTAGGAACGTTCCGCTTGCGCAGGGACTTAACCACTTGGAGGAGGTCAGTCTTAACGTCGAACTTGGCTGACTCACCAGCGGCGTAGCTCAGGAAAGGAGCAGAGGAGCCCTTGGTCTTATCCAGGGGGTAGTAGTAACCACCTTGGGAATCAGAGGACTTGCCGTTGCCTTCTGCCTTGAATAGTTCGTCGGCGAAGACGCGGTCACGCCAGCGACGGTAATCGTCGAGGAGTGTCAGCGAGCCAATGCTTTGGTGGAATACATTCAGGCTGCCGGTATCCAGCAACAAGCGCTGGGCGGTCAGCAGGGTTTCCCGAGCCACCTTGAACGTTGAAGGTGAAGTGGCGTCGGTCGGGTCAGCGGGACCGGTGTATTCCTTGAGGTTCACCAGGACCTTGTCCTTGGTGATGTTGCGGCTAGAAGCAGAACCGAGGGTTTGATCGGCGGTACGCTCGCGGCTATCCTTGGTGCCAGGATTTCCGAAGAACTTATACCGATCCAACTGCACAGTCTGGCCGGGTTGTTTCGCGAAGTCGTGAACCACAACGGGTTCAACAGCCATCTCGATAACGTACGCCGGGTGGGGACGGTACAGTTCCGCGCCTAGCAGCTTGGGAAAGTCGTTATCAATCCACATGGGACGATATTCTCCTAGCTGTCAGAGTTTATTGTGGGCCACTTGCCGGTGACCTTTGATTATCATAGTGAATGAAAATAGGGTAAGACTTTCTTGGATTCGAATGACGTCCGGGGCCTTCTTTCCGTCCTGTTGGCGGATGGCAGCATGTCCAGGTATCGAGCTCCTGCCGGGGGTTACATTCAGCTTTCGATAACAAGCGGCGTGCGGGGCTCCGCTTTTCTTGAGGAGAAGGTTGCTGAGATAAAGAATTTTCTGCCCACTAAGGCCGAAATCGCACCCCACACTTCTACGGGAACCAATGGGGCCAGAACGCCCTGCACTCGGTTCCGTGTTTCAAGCCCCAGGCTGCGCCCTGTTTACAACCTCCTCTACCCGGGCGGGGAACGGCGAATCACAAGAAACGTCCTAGACATGCTTGGCGGACGGGCTGCGGCTTGGCTCTGGGCGGACGGGGCAAAACCATTTGAGGACGGTGATTTCTATCTCCTGCGCAAAGTCGGGACTAGCCAGGAGGAAGCCGCCCTTGTAGCCGGCTGGTTGCAGGTACTTACCGGGGCTGAAAGTGAATTCAGTTATCAGTATTACCACCCGCGGTTGATGTTTTCCAGAGAAGAGGCGAGCAAAATCGTTTCCGCAACTCGTCAATACGCGCCCCCATCTCGGATCCACCTATTCAACCTGGACCAGCCCAATGAATGTGAAATTCGTAGCGCGCGTTCTGAGCTACAGCTTTGGTAAGGGCAAGCTCAAAATCATTGGGCGTAATCGAAAGATCTGGTTTGAGATTGTCAGGCCTGAAACCGAGCGAACCTACCTGGGAGGCCAGCTCGTCATGCTGCGGCGCGATCACCCCGGCGACCTGCGATCAGTAGTTGATCGTCTGCCCGGCCAGGGGTACTACGACTTCGATCGGGTGCGCATCCAATCGGATCTGCTCTGGCCGCTTTATGAATGGCTTTACCCCAGGGACCAGCAGACCTACAGCGCTGATATGGCCCAAATTATTGACGACAATAACCTTGCCGCCATATGGGCCGACCTTGGATCCCGCCGCCGCAACTTTGGGCGTTTATCTGTCCCGAAAACAGCAGGCGCCAAGTCCCTGCTTCACGATCTATTTGACTCAAGGGGATTCCCCGTCAACCAACCGTGCGACCTAGAGATACCCAGTCCACTTTTCTTTAGTAATACGGTATTTTACCGGTTAAAGCAGTTTTTACGGCCACGGTTGCACCCTACAATGAGGTGGTCGCTGCGAGATCGGCAAACTCTCAAGTGGGATATAAGAGAAGAAGTGCCTGCCGATTATTAATCAGCAAAAGAAAACAATTCGTTTTAGTGTTTAACGTGGTCAGCAATCATTAACATACGCATAGTGCATTCTTACCAAATGCCCAATCAAGTTTCTCTTGCCGGCCCCCATTCGGCTTGTCCTACCAATCTTGGGACGCCGCCCCTGGGGAATGTCCCTGGCTGCGTCTTGCCCGCCCTTGGGGACAACTGGGGGCTGCAGGGACAGCCGTCTCAGCTACGGGTCAAGTTTGAGGAATACTGCCTAGCAAATCCTTCCGCGCCGGAAGCCAAAATATTCGACCTCTAAGATGGCCACCCAAACAGAAGAGATCAACTCCCTGTATGCCTCCTATAGCGGAAGCAGCAGTCCAACTCAACCATCTTTCTTGCGGCCTGGGTTTGTTAAGCACAACTCGGTCTCTAAGTCGCGTGACCTTGGGCGTGTCGATAACCTTTCTGTGGTCATCAACGGCTCAATTGGCTCTCAGACCGGCACTAATACGCTTTTCTTTAAGGTCGAAACCAACGGGGCCGCCGGTCTTCAGTCGGTAATCGTCGCCGGCAACCCCTACGAAGACCAATACCTCAGCACAGGCATCCTTGATTCAGATCGTCGGCCACTGCCACTCACTGAGCTAGGTACGGCATACCTGAATGACGTGGTCGGCACCGATGAGAACGAATCAGAATTAAAGCTCCCAGCCGGCACCTATTACTTCACCGTCTCGTCCTCCCAGTGGCAGGCTCTCCCGTATGGGGTGGCGATATTTGTTATTCGCTACCTAGAGCTAACTGGAGCAGCTGGAGGTAGTGCTCCACTCTCGGGTCGCCTTTCCCTGCGCAATCTTCTTGGCGCAATTCTGGGTAGCAGCAATTCAGTGGGTACGCTCAAGCCAAGTGCTCAAATCAAGAAGCTCGCTGGCAATACTTCTCAAACCGGGCCACTGCAAGCAACGGCAATTGTCCCTCGTGGTGTCTTCACCCTGAGTATGACACCCTACGGTCGAATCAAGGCAACATTCAGGATCGCTGGTGCAGCAAGAGGTACAAACCAAAACGTTGCAACGTTAACAGTTACAAGTCCGTACGGCGGATACTAAAACCAACAAAGCCTTACATCAAGTTTCTGTTTTTCGCCACAATAATAAGGAAGAGTCGCCAAGAGAATGGCATTTTCCCAGTATCTAGCATCTCAAGTCCTAAGTTGGGTAAAAGGTACCACCTTTGCCTCTGCACTTAGTAATGTTTACGTCTCCATTCACACTGGCGACCCCGGCACTGCTGGCACAAGTAACGATGTCACCAGCACCGTAACGGGATCGGCCAACCGTACAGCTGTTTCAAGTGCTGCTTTTTCGTCAGTTGCTGCAGCGTCTGGCGGGGGGTTTGAAATAACCAACACCGGTACTGTTCAAATTACCACCAGCGCGGTCAATGGTTCCCCTCAAACCCTGACTCATTTTGGTATTTGGAACGCTGCAACTGCTGGTAACTTTCTGGCCAGCGGTTCATTGACTTCAAGTGTCAGCGTACAAAGCGGTGACACAGTTCAATTCAATATTGGCGCCATGGCGATTCGGGTGGTCTGATGGCCAAGGCAAAGGCGGGGCTTCACGGCACTTTGCCCCACCAATCAAAACCAAAACAGACCCGCCAAGGGGACGGTCAAAACAGCAGAGCTAACCACGGACGTAAAAAATCCCGTGGTCAGGGCCGCCGCTAATTAGGTGACATCTAGCTCGATTCGGTAGCGCAGGGTTGAGCTGTCTTTGCGCTCAATTACAACCCAGCCTTTATCCGCGGTTGTAAATGCGTGACCGGCAGTGCTAATGGGGCTTGTCCGGTTGCCTACGGTAATGCGCTGCAGGACAACGGGAGCTCCGGTGCCGCCTGTCTGTTTGAAGATCACCAGATCGCCCGTTGAGCGCACTAAAGCATTTAGGCCAGCAACTGCCAGAGGCCTGATCGTAATCGTATAAGTACCGGTTGTTGCAAACCCGCCTGATGTATTGAACTCGTATACATCAACTTTAGACCTGGTTCCGCCCAATCGGATCATGTCAGAACTTGTCTGATTTGACTTTGGACCAACTAAGTTCGCGGGTCCTGTCACGCGCCGATTTGAGTAACGGCTACTCCGGTTGATTACGTCGGTGACGGCCATTTTTCTGGCTTACTCTGATTTGTCTTTATTTATTCTAAAGGCTTCCTTTAGTAATCCGATTCTGATTGCGCAGAGCTAATCAATAATCCCACACAGCGGCAGGCTTCTGATCTGGCCTTACGCTGAAATATCCATTATCGCGAGTGTCGATATGAATAAATCCTTTGTTTCTGCCGTCCCCAAAGCCACCGCTCCAGCGACGAATTAGCCAGTTGTAGAACTCTTCCAGTGACGCTCCAATTGGGTATATATCAAGGGCCATGCCTTTTACGTGGTAACTATTTTGGACCCCGCCAACTTCGCTATTGATCGGTTCTGGCCTGTAACCCGACGTCACGCCCAGAGGCCCATTCCAGCTTTCTCTGATCTTGTCAAACTCGCGGCAGATGGCAATTATCGCTTTCTCTTCCGGCGAGCCATGTCGCGGCTTCCTGCGGCCGTCCATCTGCAGAACCTCGCCAACTGTTATGTACTTACCAACCTTGGCATTGAAATTTGTCCAATCAATTGCACTAACAGGGCTGGGATCCGCTTGGGGCTTTGCAGGGGGCGCCGGCTTTACTTCTTCTACCCTGCTGAAATGAGGCATGAATATTGACCACCGATCCTGGCTTCCCTCAAGAGTTACCCAGCAGTGAGCATCGCGAGGTATCTCCTCGAGCTTGGTAATCTTTAGTGTCCCTCCCTCTACGACTGGGCGTTTCCCCTCGGTAGAAAGATACTTGGCGTCAATTGGTGTAACTTTGAGCCAGGTGTCCTGTTTTGCTACCAACTGCAGCTGACCATACGCAACCCTATCCCACAGCTTCCCTTCTTCAGCTCGTCGCTTAACAAGCCCCTCAAATCGCTTACCGTTTGCATTCACGTAAAGCATTAACGCACTTGCTAACTGGGAATATACCGTGTTGTCAACAGCTCCGTCTTTCAGTACCCGTGTAATTGTCTCAAACCCGACCGAGCCATAGAACGCGGCTCCCATGTTCCATGCAAAGCTCCCTAATACAGCCTGGCGCTCAGGCGGAAGCTTCCCCCACCCCGGAATCCGTTCAAGTTTGGGTAAAAAATCCTTTGCCAGTAATTCAGTTAAATGCCCTCGGCACACGCTGGCGGTACAAACATCGCCAAGCCGTACGCCCGCTCCCCCCGGGTAATACGTTAGGCCCGCGCAGATTGTCGGTACGCCTACTGGGTCGAGATACGCCTTAAGCTCGATTCCCTCGAATCGCTCAATAAGGGCTGCCGTAAGCCCCGGGGTCGCAGCATTCGTCGTCATAGGTACCCGAAAAACGTCTTGTCTCTTGGGCCATTGGCTCACGACCTTCCATCATCTCTACCGCTAGATGCTGACTTGCCGGCTCGCTATAGCCCTTTGATTGCAGCAGCTCGTAGAGACGGAAGAAAGTCTCAATCCGAGTATTTGCTTCGGCACCATGCGCCATGACCTCCGCAGCAAGGTGTTCCGCCGCGGATGACGGAATCTTGTCACTGGAGAAATGTTGGACCAGGGCTTGATAAATCTCTGGCCCACCAGCCAAGCGCATTACGTGCCCGCAAGTGAAACTATTCTAGGGTTTTCCTATTAAGCAAAACCAAGCGCGTTAAGCATTTGCTCGGGAGACACTTTCTGTGCGGCAAGTTCGCCAGCCCCGCGCAGACCGGGCAGCGCATCTGGGTTCCGCTGCACCGCGGCTTCCTGTAACCCAGCTTTGTAGTTAAACAGCAGCTGATCAGCCTGAAGCTGTTGCGTGTTTTCCGCAACGTTGATGTTGCGGGATGCGTCTTGAAGCCGAGCTTCACTCTGGTTGCCTTGAGGTATTGCCCGGGCTTGCTGATTGCTAATTGCCTGGGAAGCCAGCTGGGCGCCCTGATGAGCTGATTCTCCCTGCTCAGTGATACCAGGGTGCATACTTGCCCGTGATACCAACTGCGGATTACTCATCAGCGCCAGTTCAGCCGGGGAATACTTAAATGCCTGTGGGATGTTCATAGTAAAAGGCCCCGTATTTCAGGGGCCGATAATGTTCTCAACCTTCAGAAACCAGCACCTTGCTGCGCAGGGCGTCGGGTGTTGCTTGGCTCAGCATTTGCCAAGCTGCTTCAGGGTTGCGTTCGCTCAGGTTCGAGAAAACTGCCCAGAAGCTGCCGTCTTCCGCAGATGCCTGTACGCCAGGTGAGGGCATATCAAGCTGCGGGCGGGAATAAGGAGCGGGGGCGGGAGCCGGGGCTGCAGTAAAAGTGCGCTGCTCCTGGGCCTGAATGTCAGCCACTAAACGATCCTTAGAGGTCTCCACGGGGTAAGGCCCGTTGGCGCCGAAGAAGTCGTTTACGTAGTCAGACAGTAGACCGGGGTTGGTCAGCATGGTGTGGTACGCAGCGTTATCCTCTGCAGCGGCAGTGATAATCGTGCGGGCCTGTTCCATCTGGCCCCGGAGAGCCTCAGCGATTTGAACGATCTCTGCGGTTTGACGGGCCTGGTTAAGCAGGGCGTCTTCAACTACGCAGCTGTAGCGATTCAGCAGGGCAGGGGCTTCAGCGCCGAAGTGCTGGAGAACCTCAAGGCTTTCGTTGCTGACGCCTTCCAGGTACCCGTCGCTTGCCTGGGCGGCCTGCTGGGGTTGCGCGCTCATCGGGGCTTGAGCCGTTGAGTACGCCGCCGGGGAATATGCCTGCGTTTGAGGAAACGCCGAGGTCAGGAGCCCCGAATAGGAAGGAGCTGCCTGATATGCCTGGGTTGCCGCCTGATAGGGATAGGCCGCCTGTTCCTGCGTATACGCCGGCTGTTGGATCGTCGGAGAGGAGGGCGCCTGGGATTGGTAGCTCCTGTTCGCGCTCAAACTTTCGTTGAGGCGGTTGAATGCCTCCTGCCAGGGATTGACCTGTTGAGGGGCCGCCTGTTGTTGGTAAGCCTGAGGAGCCGAAGGTGCCGCCTGGATCTGGTATGAAGCGGGCGCTGGCTGTGCCTGAATCTGGGGGGAGACCCCGTTCGACACGGGCGCGCTCGAGGCCGGTGAGGGCGCCTGGATCGCCTGCGTCGGTTGTGTCTGAATACTGTCCACTGTAAGTTAGCTCGCGCTTAAGGAATTCGAGTGCCCTATAAACAAAGGGCGTTAAATCAAGTCTAGGATCCGCAAGTAGCGGTAGATCTGGGGACTGAGGATGAGGCGTCTGCCTCATATTGCTGATCAGCGTCAGGAATGTCCCAATGCTTTGTTGTGTAGCCTGGGCCATCCTAAATGGATAACCACTGAGCATCGCTGAACGTTCCTCGTCGGTCTTGTCCGGGAACAAGTACCGCAGGGCCTCGATCGAATTTACGCCGAGTTCCTGGAGGTTACGTACAACAATACTTGAATTAAGTATATCTTCTGTGCTTTCAGCGAACACCGGACCTGTCCAGCGCCATTCAATAGTTCGATCGCCATCGGGTATCAGGCCCACGACATTAGGCGGCAGATTCTCGGACTGCACTGCTTCTCTAATCTTCTCCTCTAGCGCCTGCTCGTACTGAGACATCGCAGTGGTGTACTTCTTAAGTGTGTCAAGGAAAACCTTTTCATCACTCATCTCCTCGCGAATTGGGGCAGGCGGCTCCGGCATCCCGATTGCGGCGGCAAATGATTCACGGAAAACTCGTTCCTCGTGAAACACCATCAGGGCCAGCAACTTACATAGTCCGTATGTCAGCAATCCACGACACTTTCTGTTTGCTGTTGTCGCAGCCCGGCCAAATAGTGACTTGATTTCGTAGGCGGTCGCACCAGTTGAGGCGCCTAATTCGTCAACTCCACCAAGAGCGTTACGAATTTCTTCCCTGTACTGTCTTGCGTATAGGTTTTGATCACCAGAAACCGCGTCCGGGGTGATGTATGCAACCCGATCAGAGGCCTCGATGTTGGCAATAATCCGCGGTATTCTCTGCCCGCCGACACCACCAGGCAGCGGTTGGCTGGTTCGTGTCGATGGCCGGTTGGCTGCGTAGAAGCCTGCCTGGGAGCTAATGGTTGGCCGCATCCCGCCGCTGTCCCCGCTCTCCACGAGGTCCTGCTTGGGCCTGCTGGAAACCAGGGTTGGGTTGCCGTAAAACGTGATGTTTGCCCTGATGTTCTTAACTAAATCATCATGAACAATGATGTGTTCTGCCAGCCAATCAAAATCACCGGTCGCCTCGGTCCCGGTTGACTTCATGTTGTTGAAGCACTCAACAGCGGGGATAAAACCCAGACTGTTCTTTGTTGTCCGGGTATTCATCGCGCCGGACAGCAGGCCAACCCCAACCTCAAAGCTTGGCTTGTCGTCAGTGATTGATTCCTTGATTTCCCCCTTCCTGACCTTAAGCTTTACGTACTTGGTCGCGCCCTGAGAGCCGGAGTCCATTGAGGCAAAACCGAGGCCCGGCTGCCTTACCTGGAAAGAATAAATTAGCTCAACCTCCTCTAGCCCGCCTACCTGGTCGTAATAAGCCCGGTAGTTGTCCCGGCTGAACCACATGATCCGGTATGTGTCCCTGACTGGCCGGAAATAGAACAATCCCTTGCCGTCAATCAGGAAGTCGTCAACAACCCCCTCGAGGCGGGCGTCGATCTCGTTCTCCTCGATCACGCTGTTGACAAAGCTCTTACGGAAACCAAACGTGTCCTGCCGCGGGTAAAACTCCAAGCCCTGCCGCAGCATGAACATCCGCATCTGCGTGAGATGCGAGTTCACGATCATCGTATCGATTCCGGTGTGACCATCCCTGGTGCGGGCGGCCTCAATAATTTGTCGGAATCGTTCCCGCGAATTTTGAGTCATGGGACCAGTCTAATTACCATTCAATATGGGCGTTCCCTCTGCGCATCAGCCCAGATACAACCATGTTGAGGGAGTCTGCACAGTCGTCGTGAGGGGCGTGGCCGAAATTGATAATCTCGTCCACCATGCAGGTAAAGTCCCTGTACTTGTTGAAGATAACTCGCTTCGCCTGGAATAGGCCCAGGATCCCCCGTAATCTAGCCAGCTTGTCTCCCCTGAACCCAGAAACAGGCTTGACGTTCAAGTTGTAGAGGCCCCATTCGTTGAAAAGCATCCGCCGCAAATCCCCCTCAAATGACTTTTGGTAGGCCACGGCTTCTGGCCAGATAGTCACTGGTGAGGTGCTAGCGAAATACTGGCCCTCTTCATTGACGTTCAGCAGGTTCCACTCAACCAGCAGCTCGCATAGGGCCTCGACTTTCTCGAGGTTGCCCATTGATTTCATTCGCTTGTAATCAATGATGTAGCACTTGTCCTCATGCCGGCCAGCCAACGTAAAAACTGTCCAGTCATTGCGCTCGCCCAGCCCTGCGCTCAAGTCGATCCCAACCCCAATCGAGTCGTAGTCATCGGGCACTTCCCCGCGCACGAACAAGTCAGGCGATATGCCCAGCTCGGTGCTCCTTACCGGTGTATTCAGGTACTGGTAAGCAAAGGCCGTTCTGTCCTCCGCCTGGAGCTGCAACAGGTATTTTGTGGACCACTGGGACGGCCAATAGGACTTTGGCCTCCCGTCGTCGTCGTATGAGAGGGCCGTCTGGGTGATCACCTTCCAGCCCTTAGCCTCTGTATAGATCGTTGCGAATAGATCATCAAAGTGGAATCGAGTACCAAGGCAGATCGCCCGAGCACCCTCAAACATCGTCGGGACAATCACGTTTGACCAGTTCGCCTCCATCTCACGGCGGATGTCCGGGTTCTGAATACTTGCCGCAGACTTGATGGCGTCATCCACGATTACCAGGCTGCTTCGCTTGGATGTAATGGTCCCCTTGAGGCCTGCGCAGGCAATAGTGAATGCGTCCTCGCCCCTTACGTCTATTTGTGCATAGTCAAAATCAATGGACCAGAGTTCATCGCTAGTTCTCCCCTTAGATAGCCGCACTGTCGGGAAGATCTCCTTATACTCCTTGCATTGGACTAGGTTCTTGATCGCAGCGCTTTTGTTCCTTGCTACGTCTACGTTGTACGAAACATAGAGGGTGCGGAGTAGCTTCTTTTCAATCGCGTGTTTCCCGATAAGCCAGGCAACAAACATCCCAATAACAGTGCTCTTGGCCGAACCCCGCGGGCTCAAGAGAACGGTGTTTGCCCCTGCCACCCACTTGAGGTGATCATTGCCATTGCCGGTCAGCAACTCCTGGTGCCATTTCTTCATGTGAGCAGCAGGGGGATGACCCATAAGCTCGCAAAAATACGCGAAACTATTACGCGCTTTAATTACATGTGGCGGCGTGACCACAATATCTGGTTTCTTGACTACAGCTTTTGCCGCAAGCTTTGCTGATCGCTTGTGCGCCAGGGCGATCGAAGTTACAGCCATGTCGCCAATCTAGCGACTACACCTCTGCTATGAGTCGAGTCCAGATTGATTCAAACGCCTCATCCAGCGCATCTTTAATTTCTGCGTTGTTCTCGAAGATTGTATTTAGCTCTCTCATCACCCGGTCAGCGCCGGCCAATACCAGCCCTCGCCTATCCACTGGTTTAGACATACGCTCGACCTCGACTACGTGCCCCCGCATTTCTTTTGATAGCTGAGCAATCCGAGACGCGGCGGATTCCGGTTTTACCATGTTGCAAATTGATTGCTGTCGGATCGCATCAATGTCTTCCTCTAGCTTGCATATTTCTCTCAGCAGCAAATCACGCCTATTTAACTTTTTGTGATTCTCGCTTACCCATTTCTCAAGTTCTACAAAAGAACCGCTATACCCAAGCACGCCAGCATATAACCATATCTCGTAGACGGAATATGTATGTTCGGCGTAATTAACAAAGGCTTCTCGGGCGCTATCCCCCAGGGCCCTGAGAAATACTGTTACCTGATCTGACTCTTTAGCCAACATTAGCTATCAGCCATAAAAACGGCCACCAGCAGAGCGGATAGCGCCCCTGGCATCTGCCCTTAATCGCATCTGTTGGTCAGTCTTCTCGCCCTCTAGCAAACGGCTTTGTCGACCAGTTTCCGTTGTATTGCGAACGTTGTAGTCACCCTGAATTGTGGCTACGTCACGGGCTCCACTTGCTTGTGTTGACGCCACATCCCGAGCTGTTTGGCCACGGGTGACTTCAGCAAAGTCAGATCCCAAGCGATTTTCCCTTGCTACATCTAACATTCCAGTGTTAACCGCGCCCTGTTTAGCAACCTCGGCTTGGGTCATGTATCCAGTTGATCCGTAGCCCGCTTGACCGAGTCTGATACTTTCATCGGCATTCTTCTGGATTACCTCTTTAGTGAGCCCGGCCTCGGTAGCCATCAAGCCCTTGGTGTTGCCAGTCTTGTTGTCGTCAAGAGTTTTATTGTAAGTTGCCATGCTGCCCAGGAATGAATCGTTGTACTGATTCTCAAGGCCGGTATTAATCGTCGTTTTAGCAGCATCAATTAACCCGCCTGCGACCAAGGCCCCAATTGATTCATTGTCTTTGTACTGGTTGCCAATATCAACCAGGTTCTTCATCCCTGAGCTTATCAGGGTGCCAGAAGTCGTGTACGGATAAGGGAGTGTCTTTCCGTCAGCCCCTGTTACTGGTGCGGATGGCGATGCGTAGGAGGACATATCTAGGAGAGTGCGAACGGCAGGATCATTGCGCCGGTCTTGAGAATGTTATCAATTAAGTTTTGAACGCTATTTCGATTATTTGCCTTTTCTTGTGATGCAAGCGCCTGCGCGTACTTGCGCTCATCCGATGCCATTAATCGGTCGGCTAACCCGCCAGGCCCGATTCCCGCCATGTATAAATCAGTTTCTCGCTTACCCTGCGGGTCAATTAGCTGATTTCTAAGAAGGCCTACCCGGCGCTCCTGCTCGTCTCCCCGTATATCCGATTGGCCACGTAAGGCATTTAAGACTACAGGTGTTCGTTCCGCAGTCGCCTGGGTTATCCGTGATTGTTGGTCAGAGAAATTTTCATTACTAAGCTTTCCAGCGGCGGCAGTGTTTAGCAGCCTGGACTGGGCGTCCGATTGATACGGCTGAGCTTTGCGCGCAGCAAAGGTTTCAGCGCCGTATTTGGTTGGCTTATTGAATTCGTCAACCAGGTTACGACTCTTGGCCCATGCCAGGAGGTCCGCAATACTATTGCTTGGCTGTGTCATAAGAGTGCATCCTCCCTTTCTATCTTAGTCGTTGCAGCTTGGCAAAAAAATTAACTCGCTGAGCCAAGCCTTTGTTGCTGCAAGAAATTCATAAAGTCTGAATCATCTTGCGCTCTATCACCCCTGAGAACGCTTGGCGCAGATTGCTGCCGTAACTGGGCCTGCGCTGGCTCCGTTACAGTCATCCCCCCGGAACTCCGCCCGGCAGACGCATCGATAGAAGGTAGTGACCTAAGAGCGTTTGCTGTCATTCCGCTACTTCCGCCCAGCGCTTGATTAATTTCACCCCTTAACGTTCTTGTGCCGGACAGCAAATTATTTAACTTGTCCAGAGGGTTGCCTCCTATCCCAATTTCACTAGCTGTCAGCCCCCTGGCAGATCCGCCGCCGCTAAATCCCTGGGAAAGGGTTGCCGCAAGATTTAGCTTGTCAAACAAAGTTGGCTTTTGCTTTAATCCGCTTACCTGCTCGTTGATTGCACGTTGCTGCAGGTAGATGTTGAAATCCTTTGCCAGTGATGCCTTGCTGTTCTCAACCGCCTGCTCGTTAACCAACTTCTGGCGCTTTATGCCACCCTGTTCAGCCAACGCCCGCTCCGTCAGCTGAGTGGCCATCGCCTGGTTGTCGCCAGGAATTCTTGCCAGCGCATTTGTGCCGCTGTTGCTTAATACGTTGGCAAAACCTTCCACCTTCCCCACTGGGCGGTAGGAGGCCAGGTAATTTGAAGCGACGCTATAACCGGGCAGATCAAATGCCATCAGCCAAATAGCCCCCGATTCATTTCACGCATTTGTACGTCCGCCTGATTGCCCCTGTTAACCAGCATGGCGTTTAAGGCGCTTGCAAAATTCACGTCATTTGTCGCACCCACCTGGGTCCCCAAACGGCGAATATCATCATCACGCTTGACCGCCAAATACTGTTCCATGACGGGCAGCGATTCCCGCATTTGCTCCAAACGCAAACGCCCTTCAGCCCGTGAACCCTGCAAGCGCTGATTGAGCTCTCTGTCTTCCGGTGATATGCCTTGAATTGCGTTGGCCACTGTGCCAAGCAGCCCCTTGCCCGCCGTCCCGCCCAGTGCCCCCGCGATCGTAGCCCCGGCCAATGCCCCCAACGGTGCGAGAGGGCCTGTCAGAGCGGCCCCAGCGGCGGCCCCTGCAGCCATGCCGCCAAGGGTGCCAGTAGTAAATCCAACGCCCTCAGCCACGTTAGTAGCGAGGTTATCTTTCGAATCGGCCAATTCAGCAGCGCCGCCAAGAATCGCAGTCAAAACACCTAAACCTGCCAATTTGCCGCCATGCCTACCGACAAATTCCGCAGGCGATTTACCCGCATTTATCAATCCTTGCTTGATCGCTGCTAGCCCTAAATCGCCAGCTTTGCGCCCACCACCTGTAGCCGCTACGGTAGAGAGTAAATCTCCGGCGTCAAAATCAACCCCTGGCCCTCTATCTTTTGGGAGAACAACGACTCGGTCGGTGCCGCCAAGATCGTAAGTAGATCCGTTACGCGACGGATAATAAGAGAACCCAGACGTCATCTGATCGCAGAGACAGTTTTACTTGTTCATTATTCTAGTAAATACAGCTTGCTCGATATAGCAGCAGTTAGCCGATCAGCTCAAGATAATTAAACACCAAGCGCGCCTGCCCCCTTAGCGCCAGCACCTAAAGCAATTCCCACGGCCTGCCCGCCAGGAATGAGGCTTGCCACTGAGCTACCTATTCCAAGTGCAGTGCTCAGGAAATTATTACCACCTGACTTCTTATTGGCTTTTTGCGCCGCTATTGCATTGGCGTAATTATTCCACGCCATTGCCTGTGCCTGCTGCTCGGCCTCCCTTTGAGTTTTCTCTGCTTCCTTCCTGGCCTGCGAAACCTGGAAAGCACCCTTTAGCGCGTCCCCTGCCATCCTTGTTTCGTTACTTTTATTTGTCGATAGAACATCATCCATTGCGCTGACAGCACCACCCGATGGCGAGAATGACCCCTGGTATGCCACCTCCCCCGAACTGTCAGGAGAGATTTGCTTGCCGCTGAAATTTGGAACATTACTCAGGGCGTTAACTTTTGGTGACTTGAGCCAATCATCGTCGCCACTGAATCTTGTAACAGCAAATGGGTCTACTGGGTTGGTGCTTGTATCGCTGTAACCAAAAGCCATTTCTTTCTCCTAGCCCCAACCGCTACCAATGCCCGACCAATCGGTTGAGCCAATTTTCCAATCAGACAATGCCTCGCCAGCACCGCCGCCGTAGCTCACTGCGCCACTGGGACCCGATAGCCCCCAGGACGAAACACCTCCGCCTCCACCGCCGCCAAGTAAACCACCAATACCCTTGATCAAGTCAGCGCCGGCCGAGACCAGTTTGCCGGTATTTGCACCGCTGCTGCTTGAGGATCCTTGTGGCGTGTTTTGGGCCCGCAAAATTTTTCCGTATGCCTCCAAAGGCGCAGCAGTATCCCGTGCCTGTGCAGCTGCCAGATCACTTAGATGCCTTGCCCTGCTTGTCCCAAATGCAGATAACCCTGCTCCGGCGAGATCCGCCTCGCTGCTGGTGTCTGTCCCCAGGTTATGCAGAAAATTACTTGCTTGTTCGCTTGCTCTAAATCTCATTTCTTGGGCTCCAGTTCAGCCATTGGGCCGATTGAACGGCGGACTTCTTCTAGTGCCGATCCTAATACGGCCGTAGTAACAAGAGAGCCAGAACCGTAAGTCAAAGCGCTTTTTAGGACTTCATTTTGTATGTCGCGGTGCAATCCAAGTGACTCCGCCTGCGCTGCTACTAAATCTTCCCTGGTGTACTCCGGCTTGTCCCTTTCTAGGTCACGCTCAATTTCTTTTACCTCTTCCCTGACAAGCATAGACTTAACAAATTGATTTCCCTCGCTGCCATTGGCAAGTCTTTCTGCGGCCTTTCTTGCCCCGTAACGACTGCCAACAATTGACGCTATTACGGGTAGGATCGTTGTCACAACCGGAACGCTCTTGCCCATGAAATTCACCTCTGGGCCGTTGATCCCCTCGAGCGTCGCCTTTAATGGTGACTTGTTGCCGTGAAGGAAGCGCTTGTACTCCTGATACTCCTCTTCCGATACGTCAGGGCGCTCTAACTTAAATTGCTCATAGGGCAGCAAATTGCCACTTCTACCCAAGAAGTATCTTGCGCCCAATTCAGTAACAGGGTCCGCTGCCTTGGTTCGCAAATCCTCGTCCGGCACCGCGGCTCCGTAACCCGGTTGACGCATGGCACTACCGATACCAAACGAGACCGCAATCGTTGCCGGCAGTGCAGCAGCGAAACGATGCCCACCGCGCTTGAGAATTGGTCCATACTCATCCGGCGCAACTCCCTTGCCCGCCCCATGCAGGCCCGCAAAAGTGGCGACCTGGGCAATTGCTTGTGGCGCGTTAAGGAACCACCAAATATTTCGAGCACCATCGCCAACAAAATCACTTGCCGCCACACCCGCGGCCTGTGCTGCTGCCTGAGTTGCTCCGTCTACGTCTATCTCCTTGTTGCCAGGGAGTATCGACGGTCCCGGGGGGGATGTCTTGTCTTTTAAGAGGTTAATCTTTTCTTCTTCGCCAAACTCGCCGGTTGGCATGAAGCCCGGGCGAATCGTGCTTTCCTTTAGTAATTTGTCGTTGTCACGCGCCTCTAGGTAGCTTTGTTTTTCTTTGCCAGAATATCCGCCCAGTGGCAAGTTGGATATAAAACCTGGCATTGCAGGTGAGCGCAATCCCCAGCTTTCTACTACTGGCTTAACGTCTGAAACTCTGCCGGGTAGCAGCCTGCGGACATAGTCAACTATTGGCGAACGTCCGAGCATGTACTCACTCGGGCTCGGCTCGTAATCATTACCGGCTAAGGTCTGCTCTTTCTGTTCCCATTTGCCGTAAGCGCCTGGATCAGCGTTGATCCCGCCTAAAAACGCCCGCCTTATTCCCCGGAAATCGTTCGCCATCAGACGATAGTCCCAATACCACCTCGAGCGATAACTTCCGGTGAAACTCCCACATCACCAGAGGCGCTTACGTAGCCAAGCCTTAAAAGAGCATCCGCCAGCGCTTCATTGCTCTCCCCCTGCTGCTCATTCTTCTTAGCCGTTTCCCTTTGCCCTTGCCTGCTGTAGGCCTGCTCAATTGCTTGGTTCAGTATGGGTCGAGGCGCCATCATGCTTGGGACAATACCGCCCAGCATCCCGCCAACCTGCTCTATGCCCCTGGCCGCCATGTCGTCACCCGGCCTAAATAGAGCAGCCCCCCGCCTACCGAGGAATCGACCGGCCAATGAGCCGCCCAGACCGTACGCTAAATCCTCGGCCCCAGCCCCTGCTCGCAGCATTGGATCCACGCCCTCGGGCAAGGTCGCAGCGGTAAGCGCCGCCATGACAATATCTGGCCCGAACTCAAGGGCTGCTTCTCCCTTGCTCATCGCTCGGCCACCGGTCGCAATCTTACTTAACAGGCCGAGAACTTTTTCACCAGAGAATCTCATTACGCTGCCCCGTTACCGTTAAGTAGACCTTCTCCCGCAACATAGCGAGATACGAACTTCTTGAAGTATGGCTGCGAGGCGGGATCTTCAGTTTTAGCGCCAAACTGTCCATTCATGCCGGCAACTTTAAGTTCTTCACCCGCAAATCTCTGGGGTGAGCCTTTTTCCATGCCAAAAACAACAGGTACTTCTGCTCGTTCGCGCTTATTCTGCAGGGCCTGCCGGATCGACTGATTCAGCGAGGGCCTAGTGGTATCTTGTACGCGCCCGCCAGCCACTTACGTAATCCCAGCCGTGCGCTTATTCTAGCGAATTATTTACTGATGACGTTCTTATAGAAGTTGGCTTTCTTGACCATCTTTTCGCTGTACTTATCTTTCTCTTTAAGCACGGCTTCTGCAAACTGAGAGCGCCCTTTCGGGGTGTCAGGGTATCCGGCCTTGGTGGCAGCGGCGGAGAAGGTGCCCCCGGTACCGCCTTGGCTGGCAGGTTTGCTCATTCGCTTAAAAGAGTTAGCCAAATCCTTGGCTTTCCCCCGTTTTTCCTGTTCATCCGCCATGATCAGCGCCTCCGAGCGATGCGCTCAGCTAAAAACTTCATGGCTGCTTCCTGTTGGGGGTCGCCGACCTCTCCCCCAAGTGCGTCAGCAAGGCCTGTGTAGGAGAACTCGCGCATTCCTGGGACAGTCCTTTGGTATTTAGAGCGAATTGAGTCAGCCAGCAGTTGATCGGGCTCCCTGGGTGGGGTCCAGGTGCGAACTGGGCGGGCGAACAGCTCTTGACCAACTTCCTGGGGGGCCACAGAGGCGCTCGCGGGGGCATTGAGCGCTGACTGTGCGGTGGTGCGTGCGTCGGCCATGGACTCCTGGGAGCGGGGAGCGCCAATCCGCTGCCGGTAAGCCATTTCCTGCTCCATTGCCTTGGTCATCAAGTCGACTTGAGCGGCGTCAGCAAGGGGATTCAGCTTTTGCGCTGTCTCTTCAAGGGCGTTAATGCGGTTTTTCAGTGGATTGGGGTAAGGATTACCGGTAATGGGGTCAACAAAGGTTTCCCTCCATGGCTGGCGGGCTGGGTCACGGTCGAATTGCTCGATCTGGTAACCGCGGCTCTCTGGTGAGTAGTCAATATCTGCCCAATTGGCCATATTTTCTTCCGAGGTATCCAATCCGGAGCCTCTAGCGGTCAAGCCCTGGATTTCGGCGCCGAGCTGTTCGTCCGCTTCCAGTGGATTATGAGCTCGGAGCAGGGCTTCATCGATTGGTTCTTCGCTGAACAGGTCCACCTCGCGGCCCCGTGGAGCGGAACTTGCTCGAATCAGCTCATCTAGGGTCCGATTTTCGCCAAGTTCCTGCGAGATCATGGGTCCAGCCTCTCCAGCCCTAGCGATAAGACCTGCCTTGAGCTTTGCGATACGGCGATCTACCGCCTCGGGAGATATGACAGGGGCGGACTCCATGAAACCACCGGCCACAATCTCCTTTAGGAGGTCTTGGAAGCTGCCGGTACCGCCTTGTTCAGCAGCTCTTCCTCGCAGCGCCGCCCGTTTATTTTGCCGAGCCTGTTCGTTTGCAGCGTTTTCACGGTCCGCACTTTCTGACCCACGGCGCAGAACCTCATCTTGACTGAATTGCCCTGCAGCGGAGGGGACAAAAGGACGTAGCTCGTCGCGAATTGCGTCCAGATCTCGGTTAACAGGCTCGCCGACTCTATATAAGGGTTCACCGGTCTCTTGCTGAATAACCGGCACCCTTTCACCAGTATTTTGATCAACCCTTGTTACGGCAAAAACAGGGACAGGCACCCGAACCATGGAGTTTGGATTCAATACCCGCATGTTTGGGTCTAGTCCAAGCAGGCTGACTTGGTCTTCAGAGAGGTTGGAAGCTCTCTCTAGCCGGCTGATATGGCCCACCAACGACCGATCCCGCTGTGCCACTGGCAGCGGATTAAATAGGCCCTTATCCCGAAGCCTTACCAATCCCCCACGGGTAATTGATTCAGTCTTGTATTCATTCGAAAGCTCTTGCGCTAGTTTCCCAAGCGTTACCTCTTCCTCTCGCCGGAAGGAGGCCGTGTCATCTTGATCTCCTGTACGGGTCAGCACAGGATCGCCCGGGTAAATCCTTACATCGCGACGGTTTGTGCCGGTTACTTCTATCCCGCCGTACGGGTTCAACTCAGAAGGAGCTGAGCCGCCGCGGTAGGAATACTTGTATCCGCTTGGGTCTTCGGAAGCAAATTCGCCGTATTTGTCGTTATTGGATCGCGACAGGTCAGCAGTGCCGGTTTCCCTGTCCAGAGTGAACATGCCGTTTTTTTGGCCAAGAAATTCAGCGAGCTCGGGATTGGCTGCAACTTCGGCCGCAAGTTGATCGGACAATTCTCGCTGCCTTGCCTCCATTCGTTCTTGCTTTCCTTCGGCGTTCTCTTGGACAGCTCGCTCAAGCCTTGGCACAAAACCGCTTACGTCTTTTCCTTGGTCATAGATGGAAGCGCCAGGGATTGTCCTTACCTGCATCATGACGTCTGTTGCGCTTATAGGTTCGTCATCTTTCTTCCGGGAAGGAACCCTCTCCCTTAGTCGCGCAATCGTTTCTTCTCCTCTACCTGGGTACATACCTTTGATATATCCATCGATGCTTTCAGTCGAAGTTCCCGGGGGCGGCAGACCCGCGACGCTTAACTCTGAGCGACGCTCGCCAGCGGGAGGCAGCAAGCCAAGGCCGGGGCGCATTTGACCGATACCACCGATTGCGGATTGAGCGCCTTGAACTTGTTGTTTAGCTGCCTGTAATGCTTCGAATTCTTCGCGAGATAGGCGACGTCCGAGCTTACTTTCCCGCGACTCCATTTTTTTGAAAATTTATTCCGTTTCTCTAATTTAGAAAGAACGAAACACCTGGCGGTATCTAGGTGTTTTGAAATAGGGTACAAAAAATACGCAATTTCGTACCCGGTGGCGCGGCTCTATAGAAAGGCGTTTTTACTTTTGGCGGCGCGAAATACATCAAACACCCCCGTCAAGTTCCGATGGTTGCCAGACAAAAAAAAGGTACGCACCGCCCCTGTCATAGCGAGGAGTGCGAGTGCGCCTGAGAACGCGAGAGGCTCTGTAGCACAGACCCCTGCCCCGCGCTGATGAGAGGCGTATGAGAGAGCGAAGGAAGCATGCCCTGAGCAGTTGAGGAGCGAGTGAGTCACCTGCCCCGCGCTGATGAGAGGGAACGTACGAAAGCATGAGAAGACTGCCCTGCACAGGAGAGAGGGGCACAAGAGCAGGGGATGCTTAAGACTGCGTATGTGCTGTTGCTAGTGCTTAAGGGTGCTTAGGAAGCCGCGCGCGTAGCATGTGAAGTGCTGCGTTGTAGCAGGTATGCGAAAGAATACGCGAGTTAAATGTAGGCTACTGCGTACATATGTCTGATCTGAATTCGTATCGCGTAATTCAATAGATCAGAATACGCAAAGGTGCTATGGATCCTATCGCGCACGTAGAATCGACGGAAAATCACGTTTTCAGTCTGAGTTAGTGTTATATAGTAATAACACGGTTGTTGTTAATTAAGAACCTATACTTTTGCTCCGCCGCTATCATTAATTATTCTCGCGGGCGCGACGCTCGCCGCGTAAAACTTTTCGAGATGTGCTATAATGACCCCCATTTACAACTCTGCCCCTCCGATTGCGTCCTATTTGTGTAGGTTTCCTCTGCATATCCTCTGCACATTGATGATCTACGCGCCGCGCCGGTAAGTTAAATCTTAGCTCTGTACTTTTTCAACAGTGCAATGCTCGTTCTTTCCAGCGCTGATTGTCTCCGTTTCAACATTGAGCACTACCATCAAGAGCTCGCTGAACTTCACGAGCGCATGGATTTACTCATGCACTTAATACACACAGCAGAAGCACAACTCCAGGCGGCGGCGGCAAACGACACCAACCTCCCCCATTACCGCGTCTAAATTCCACGCCACACCATCCCTTCACTCCACGCCGGGTGAGGGGATTTTCTTTTGTACTTTTTCAACAGTGCAATGTCCAGTTCAAACAGCCAATTCATCGACGAGCCCGACTGGGCAGCACTCGAGGAACTTTGGGCCAAGGCGGAGACGGAAGACGAAGGCATGGATCGGTACTGCCGCTTCCTTGATTACCTTGCCGGGGACGCCAGCTACCCCGAATGGCTGCCTGGGACACCGGGCTGACCTGGCTAACAGCACCGTCCCTTCACTCCTTCCCGGGGTGGAGGGATTTTCTTTTGTACTTCTTCAACAGTGCAAATGTCCAAGCTCCTTTTCGCTGCGATCTCCCTGGCACTAGCAGCAGCGGTATCCGCCGTCGCAAATGCAGGCGTCAAAGCTCTCGATTCCGCCACCGCTGCCCAATGTGCCCACCACGACTGGCCCGCAGACAAGCACCAGGCTCATATCGAGTTCTGCAAATCCTACGGCTACCGCTACTGATCTACCCCGCTCCTGAGTCCCTTCACTCCACGCCGGGGTGAGGGGATTTTCTTTTGTACTTCTTCAACAGTGCAATGTTCAAGATCACCTTTCAACCGCCCTACAGCAACGGCGCCTGGAGGACTCAGTCCTTCAACACCCTTGCGGAGGCGCAGAACATGATTGCCTTCTACGCCACATGCGGCACCCGCGCTCGCATGCTTTGACCCGCATCATCCCTTCACTCCACGCCGGGGTGAGGGGATTTTCTTTTGCACTTCTTCAACAGTGCAATACCCCAGCGGAGATAGGTACCGCACAACGGAGCATTAACGTGTACTTTGTAATTGCTAACGGACAACAGGCTTGTTTGTGCGAATGCAAAGAAGAAGCATTAGTAGAAGCCGCACAGCTTGACTTTATGCACAATTCTCCTGAATTGAATAATGGAGTCCAAGGTACCGTTGGAATTCAGATTCTTAGCTTTGCTGAGATGATGGAATCTTCGATTGAAATGGTTTTGTGACCGCATCATCCCTTCACTCCACGCCGGGGTGAGGGGATTTTCTTTTGCACTTCTTCAACAGTGCAATCCCTTTCCCCTGGGTACACCACCCAACTACCGCCAATGCCAAACTTCAACGCCATCGCCGCCAAAGCAACCTCGATCGCCAAAGCCGACTGGGGACCAGCTATCAAGACCATTGCCCGCTACCTGGTCACCGCTATAACTGCCCTCTATGTGGCCGGATACATCCTCGGCAAGATCATTCACGCCGCTAACAATTTCATCACGGACCTCGTCTCCAACCGCGATGAATACATAACCCTTGCCGCCAACGACATCACCGCTCGCTATCTCTCCATTCGCGAGCCCTTTGTTGACCATCTCGCGAGTACCCGCCGCAACGCTGATCTCCTCATGCAGGGGCGCATGAAACCGAGCGCCTTTATCTACTACCTCGACGGCCGCCCCTTCTGACTCCTTCGCCTGCAGCTGTCTAATTCCTCGGCCCCAGACGTGGGGCTTTTTACGCACTTTTTCAACAGTGCAATTTCCCTTTCCCCCGGGCACATCACCCGGTTCTTCCATGGCTCTCATGACCAAAGCCGATCTCCAGCAGCGCGTTATCGAACTCGAAGCCGCGCTCGCTGCAACACCCGCGCCTACTGCCCCTGCCGAAGAACGCAGAGACGAACTCTGCCAGGTCCTCTGGATTCAACGCGAGATTTTCACCGGCCAAACCCCGACTGGCAAAACCTTCACCAAGGTTTCCGCCCAGAAAGGACAGCGCCAGCGAGATGGCAGCCGCACCTACGGGCAAGCCAAGAACCTCGTCGCCTATGACAACGGCAACGGCCCCCTTGCCACCAAGCTCGCTGAACTTCACGCAGCCGGTGAGTTTCTCCTCGCCATCACCGCGTTCGAGTCCACCTATCACACCCAAGACGGTCGCCGCTGTTCCGAGTGGGTGCTTACTTCGCTTTCACCGCTGGAACGCACCGCCCCTGTCGCCGAGCCAGAAGCCTGATCCCAACTAGCCGCAATCTCCCTCCACTCCTCTGGCCCAGGGGTGGAGGGTTTTTCTTTGCACTCTTTCAACAGTGCAGTTCTTTATTTCCTTTGACCATGACGCTCCTGCAAGCAGCTCACATTGACCGCGCACGCCGCCGCCCACGTCCCATGCTGACCGAGAGCTATGTCTCTACGCAGCAAAGAGGCCGCTCCTTCAGCAACGACTACTTCACCACACGCTTCGGTGGAGTAGCACGATGACATTTCTCCGTCTTACCGCCTGGCCCAATGGTCAGGAAGTTTTTTACGAAGGCAGCCCCGCATTCATTGGCGAGGTTGGCTTTCAGCTCGAGTCCCAATTCGGATTCTTACCGATGGTGATCGAGGAAGACGAGTTCACTAAGGCTGACCTCCTTGATTTCCTTGCCGACCGCGAGGAAGACTTCATGCGCGAGTTCATGCTCGAGCCCGTCTGATCCATGCCCCGCTCGGAGTTTTCTGGGCGGGGTTTTTTTCTTGTTACCTTGTGCAATATGCATCTTGCAACATGCCAACTCTGGTTGTTGACGACGACGGATTCCTCCCCTTACCCAAAGGCATTCTCGATCAGCTCGGATGGGTGGCCGGCGATGAACTTATCCTCAGCCAGGGCTTTGACGGAGACCTTGTTGTTGAGCTTTACGACGGAGCGCAACCTGAGCAAGACTTCAATACCAGCGTCGATCTCGACTAAGCCGGTTGTCCTAAGCCCCGTAAGTAAATCCAGGCGTCGTACCGTCATAACCCGGCCCTGCGTTCTCGGGCACTGAATCATCGCCAAGTGTTAACCCCGGCAGCCGAGGATGCTCAATTCTTTGGCGAGGGATTAACTTACTCAAATCCCCAAGCCCTTGAAACCCGAGGCCTAGCTCCTTGTCGAGCTCCGTGCCAGCAAATCTAAGTTCCATTACCGCTTAACACTTACCACATCTTACTCAACACTTTCACATGATTAACTTTGTCTGCTCTTCTCTTTCCTGTATTGCCATGTACCTTGGGCCCGGCCATGTCACAATGCGGGCAAGCAACGCATTCGTCTGGGCGAGTCCCCCGGACAAACCCTGGATCTGCCGTGTCGTCGCAGACCAGTACAGTTGCTCAAATAAGCCCGCGCCCGATCAATTTTTCTAGTAAACCTTGATTACTTCTGCGTGACTCCAGCTCATCCCTCAATTGCCAGCCAGTATCAACCGCTTTTGCCTTTTGCCTTGGTTCGTACTGCCTCAACTGTTGATCAAGCTGATGGCTGGGATTAACCATTTGATTGCCGCCACCTTGGTCGACGCTTGGGGCAGGGAATTGTAACCCAATCTTGACGTTGGGGTTGGCGCCAAATCCACCCTGAATATTTACGTTGCCGACGTTTACGTTTGCTGACTGACTTGGCACATCAACATTTACACCCCAGCCATTCTTGCTGCGCACACTAAAACCGCCAGGATAAACGCCAATGCTGCCAGTATCGTCTTTAAAGTTCAACGACCCGTTAGTCAGCGCATTTATTACTTGTCTGCCTGCGCCTACATACCCGGCCTCTCTCGCCGAGTCCTCAAGATTTTCTTTGACTGCATCTGCAGGGAATGACTTGCTCCAGGTTTTTCCTGACTCAATAGATACTTGTTCTGGGCCACCTTGCCGGCGGAACTTGGACGGCGGATCGTTTATACCTTGGCCGCCAACGCGATCCCATTCATCACTAAAGATGTCGCCAGCAAACCTAGGATCCATTGCCAACCTCTGCTTTAACTTTACTCTCAAGCCCGCCGCACTTGCCGGTATATTCCAGCGCCATTGTGTAGTAATGGCAGGACGTTTTTCCATTGGCTTCTAGCGAGCGGCGGACTTTCCACCACAATTCGCACTCTCGTTCGGTGGGCTTAAAGTCCACAATCACGACCTCATCCAGCATTATTGCGCCCCTTGGCCTTCCTGTAAATATTCCATCAAGTCAATCAATCCCTTGCCGGCAGCAGTCAAACCAAGCCCAGTGCCAACACCAATGCCGCCTATCGCAGCGCCCCGGCTGATCTTGCCAACTTGATTATCACCAGCCAGCATCCGATTGATACCTTCCAGCACACCAGTCTGCTGACCTGACATCCGGGCTAAAAGGTCTTGACGCTCAGCGGGAGCAAGGCCAGCTAGGAATTTCACTAACTCGGCCTGATCTAGCCCGTTCCTGCCTGTCATTGCGTCCATGGGCACATCACCGTCGCCGCCAAGCATGACCTGCGTACGGTAACTGTCACCCTTGTTCTGCAATGCACCACGCAGTTGGGCGGCAAGGCTTTCGTTGTCGCGTCCTTTTAGTTCTTCCAATCTGGCAGCACGGCCAGCTTGCCCATATGCATCGGCCCGGGTTGCCGCTTCTTTTGCAATGCGCTGATCTAAGCCAGACAGCCCTGATTTGTTTTGGCCGAGCATAAATTTGTGAACTCTCTTTGCCCAGTCTAGGGATTTTTTATTTGCGCCTTTTCAACCGTGCAATTTCCTTACTCACGGCAGCGCATCACATGAATCTATCTCTTGGTCCTCTCCGTTTTCGTGCATTCGCTGGTGACAATTGGTCATCTGTTGAGCTCGCATATGTATCCCGTGACGAGGGTGGTCTTGCCCGCAGGGAAACCGCTGTTCGTGCCGGCTTCAAATCCGAGCATGCCATTGCATCCCTTGGCGCTGATAACCCCGCCGACACATTTGAGTGCCCTAACACCGGCACTCTCTATTTCGGCAAGCTCGTCAAACAGGGCAACGCCGTCCACGCCATCTCCGCCAAGCAGGTCTACACCGCAGCGCTGATGGCCAAGGTCGAGAAGGACGCCACTGCCGCCGGTCTCCGTGCCGCAGAGGAAGCCAAGCTCGCTATCCCCGTCGCATAACACCCATCCCTGAAGCCCTGGTGTGCAGCCGCATGCTGGGGCTTTCCTTTCACGCTATTCGCTGCCATACTCTGCTTGCTCCAGCTTGCGCCATTCATGTGGTTTCCCCTCGCCCTCCGCCTAGTCGCCTGGTTTAAGGCAGCGCTAGCACCGTTTCCCGCCGACACGGTTGTTGGCCGCTACACCCTCACCGCAGTCACGCCCGATTACCTGCTGGTCCACTGCGAAAAGCCTGACTTCATTTGGTCAATCGCCTTTGACAGCCCTCAATCACTCAACACGTATGTCCACAACTTCGCCAACGGCAACCCGCCTCCCATCTGCCCAGACGGAACTCTCCACCACTTCGAGCTCTTCCCCGACCCTGTTCAACCTCGCAATCCAAGTCCAAGAGGTAAGCGGTGAGCTAGCCCTTGCCGCTGAACTCCTTGACTCCGACGACCCCGAACAGCAGGACACAGCCCGGGGACTGGTTGAGCACTTCCTCGCCCTCGATGAATCCGCCAGGTCGGCCCTAACAACCAAGGCCGATCAGGTCTGCCATGTAATCGACGCACTTCACGGCAAGGCTGACTTCCGCGCCAAGGAGGCCGACCGTCTTGCCGCCCTCGCTAAAGCCGATCAACGCCGCGCCGAAAAACTTCAGACCTACCTGATCGACATCCTTCTCAAACTCAACCCCGACAACACCCGCTTCTCCTTCCCCACCCATGAGCTTGTATCACGGGTCAGCGAGGCCGTCGATGTTGTTGACGAGGGCTTGATCCCCAATGACCTGTTGCGGGAGACGATCAAATACGCCCCAGACAAGACCGCAATCAAAGCTGCAATCAAAGCCGGCACCACAGTCCCCGGAGCTGAACTTGTTAAACGCCGTAATTGGTCAATCAAATAGCTGACTTCTGGCTCTCTCTTGCACCCAGCAAGCGCCGCCTGCTTCTTACTCCGAATTCCCCCAAGGCCAAGCTCTACCTTCAGCAGCAATTAGCCGATCCGCCTTCGTTGATTTCTTCGATCGGGTCGGCACTTCTCCTCGAGGAAACACAATTCCTCGCACTAAAGAACTACCTAACGACTCACTTCCTGATCCAGCCATGGCACTCGTCCTCACTTCCGACCCTCGCCACTCAGCCCGTAACAGCGAGTTCTTCTACGCCTACTACAACAACATCGAGAGGTCCATCAAAACTCGCAAGGGCGGCGAACCCACTGTCTTCATCCATCGCGCCAGTGCCCCCGACCTCCGCGCTGGCTACCAATTCAACGAAGACCAAATCTGCTTCGATCCTGACCTCGGGGGCTCGTTCCTCGCGGTGGATTACGAGGAAGGAACTGACCACCCTTCAATCCCTGCTAGCGAAGACGGCTGGAAAGATCCAGACCCTATCACTGCCATTACCGCCACTTCCCAAACCCTCGCCAAACCCGCCTCCCCTCGCATCCAAACCGGACCTCTGCTCGATCCCACATTGGCTGGACTCATCGAGCAAGTCTGCCGCGCCTACAACTACACCAGCAAGTTAGTTGGTTGCATCGAGAAACCACGCTCGATGGAAGTTCAGAAACTCACAGTTACTGCACTTATCCCATTCATCAAGGCCCGCGGCTTTGAGCTTTCCGAGGAAGAGGAGAAATCTATCCGTATCTAACTAATGTCCGCTGACCTCATCAAAGAAGCCCGCTCCCTCGGCTACGACATAACCGCTGGCTCCAAACACTGGCGCCTTACTCACACTATTACTAGCACCAAAGGGATCATTCCTTTTGGCAGGCGTATTTCCACTCGCTCCATTCGTAATATCCGCGCCCATCTTCGCCGAGGGGCTCAACGATTCGTCTCTGATGGGTCTTTCAACCGTGCTGTTTCCTTTGTTAACCATGACAACTCTCGCGCCACTTGATCCTGTTGAGCTGCTTATTGATCCAGACGTTGATCCCAATTCCGGTATTCGCCCTGCGACTGTCTTGCCGAAACCGGTTGTTATAGGCCTCTCTTTCGGCGGCGATCTTTACTCATACGGAGACTCTCCGCCTGCTGCCTCTGGACCTGACCCCGATCGAATAATTACGGCAATTATTGGCGCTCCCTTTGACTTGCAACTTATTAAACGGGGAGCTGCCTCTGAGTACGGCCCCAGAGATTACCTCGAATTGCGCTTACACCAAGCGGATCCAACCACTCCTTACCTGCTTCGTGTAGCAGCCCAATCCAATAAACCAGCCGGACCAGTTAACACCCAGCCCGCCCGTACCCTACTCGGCGCGCTTCTTGTTGTTGACAATCTTTCCGAGCGCATTATCAAACTTCAAACAACCAAGGGAGATAAGACTTCCTTTTTCCGTCTCTTTACTGCGGGGCTAGACGATCCGCAATTTTTACGCGCTCAAACTGCCCGTCCTGTTATCTCGCAGTCAATCGGCCCCGATCGCAATGACCTTGAAATTGCAATCAATTCCATTCGCCGCTCGCTATTCCTCGAGCCCCAGTTCGACTGACATAGCTCCTGTAGATCGGCCAATCGCAGCCTGGCCCTTGATGCTGCCTTCGCCCTCCCGACCCACTAAAGCTTTCTTATGTCTCCCTTTTCCGCTCTTAAATCCGCTTACAAGTCCGCTTACAAGTTCCTTGTCACCACCCTTGAGTTTGTTTTACCCCCTGAAACTCCCGCCGAAAGTCCAGTCGCAGTAAGCGCAGACAACGGCTCCAAGGTTGCCGTCACCGAAGAAGCCACTGCCGGCGCAACCTTCTATGAATCTATAACCGTTGGCCACGCTTCATACACCGAGCCCGACGCCGGCACTACCTCCGAACCAAAAGCTGCCAATAACAACCCCACATCTGGAAGCTTCTTTGAAAATCTTTCAGCTGCAGCCAAGCCCCCCGTTGTACTAACCGCAAACGACGGCGCACTTGTCGAAGTCCCCGCCGCAATCGCTGACGGCAAAAGCCTCCATGAACTCTTCTCCCTCTACGAAGGCGAGCTCGGTATTGACGTTAATCGCGCACGCTTCGTTGCCGAGGGGCAAATCCTGGTGCCCTCGTCCGTTGTCGCCCCTGGCACCATCGTCCGCGCTTCAGTCACCAGCGAAGCCAAGGGTTGATCGTCACCAGCCCCGGCCTCCCGCTGGGGCTTACTTCCTCCTCTATCCCAATGACTTCAGCCACCGCACCCAGTTCCCCCAGCGTTCTTCGCACTCACCGCAGTGGCTGCTGGAAAGTTGCCGCTAACTCCTGGGGCTCATACCTCAGCCCCGTCGATGACCCTACCGCCAACGCAATCATCACCGATGAGAACCTCAAGAAGTTTGAACCCGCCAATAACATTGCCCGAATTCCAGCCGATCTCTGGGCTGCTTGGATTCAGCTCACCTTCCATTACGTCACCAAGGTCCCAAGTCAGGCCGAGGTCTCTGTTCGCATTCTTCGCAGCGAAAGCGATCCCACTTGCTTCCGTCTGCTTGTACCCGTTCAAGAAGTTGATGCAGCCAGTGTCCGCGTCGAGAGCTTCGATAAAGCCATTGACATCATCACCGGCGAGACAGTTACCAGCTACCCGCCCGATGGTTGGACTCCTTGCGGCTCATCCCACAGCCACAACACCATGGCGGCTTTCTTCTCTGGCACCGATGACAAATACGAGCTCGGCGATCCAGGCCTGCACATTGTTGTTGGCAGCATCGACTCCCAGAAAATGTCATACGCACTTACTGCTTCCATTACAGCGGGCAAACGGCGCTTCGCCATTGACCACAACCTTGTCGTTGATACAACACCAGTAAACGGCGTCACATTTCATCCCAACGTACTGACTGCCATAACGATCGGCGTCTGGCCGCTGTTCAAGCCCGTAATCACATCTGGCAAGTCCGGCACAGAGGCCAAGGATCAGCGCGCCAATTTCCACTACGGCAGCATTTCGGACCCCTACTCCTGGGATGACGGCTGGGGCAATGACCTTGGCGGCAATTGGAGTCCATACATGCCGCGTCAAAAAAGTTCATACCAGCAAGTGTCCGACATCATCGACGACGTTACTAACGCCATTCAATACCTCACCGCTGCTGGCGACCACGACTCCCTCCGCGATCTCTACTCCGAGCTTTCCTATGCCCTTGCCGACATTGAGCAACACACCGGATTCGATCCATCAGCCGCCGAATCCGACGATTTTGAATTTATCACTCCTCTCTCCCTCGGCGCCGCCTCCGGTACATCTCGAACACCTGCCAAGTAACGCCGACCTGGTGGGTTACAGCCATCAACATGACGGCATAATCGTCAGGGTTTGGCTACCTGATGGCTGGGCCGATGCACAACATTTAGGTCAGGGTTTTGATGAGGAAAATTTTATTTCTTCAAATTGCCGCAGTTGTCGCTATTGGTTTGATGAGCACGTAGATGATGGACAGGATCACGATGGGAATAGTTACGTCATTACTACTACTTCTTGCTGTGACGCTTATCGGGAAGGCTTTAGTAGTTATTACAATGAACAATGCCCGGAAGGCTATGACGTTGGCGATTCCAGTGACAATGCTGACGAAGACTATAAACTTGCACCTACTTGCTTTGAGTTTTATTTCAAGCCCAGTGTCTTCCTTCCTGATAAATTTATAGCCTTATTGCCCGAGGATGGCGAACGAAAACCAAACATACGCTCATATTTACAATGCGTCACCAGCTCAGCGGATGACAGCGAAGTTCGCTTGTCTGGCGTGGAGCGAAATCTAAATTGCTTTGCTGACAATGATTACGTCTGCTGGGGGACACGCTCTGACTTCCCGACGTCAATTGATCAGGCAATAAGTACGTTTGCTGCCACACCTTCAAACGACGATTTACTTTCTCTCGATCAATACCGGGATAACGCTTCCGAAATTAATTCTTTTTCTTCATCCGTCCCCGCTGACCCCAGCTTCGAGTATCGCAGCGGCGCAGATGCCTTACTACTTCTTCACCCGCAACTTCATCGCGACGCTTTCCGTCAGCTACGCACTGCCGGCATAGGCACCGTGGGTGAGAGCGGGATGCTTGCGGCCTATGTCAAGCGGGCCACGGTGTTCAACAACGAAGGCTTCATTACCGAAGCAGATGCTCTTTTACGTCAATGGTTTATTCACCGCAACACCCTTATCGGACAGATCCCCAATGATTGACACTTGCCTATTGATTGGCGCTGGCGGCACAGGCGGTCACCTCGCTGCACCACTGGCCCGGTTGCTTACCTATTCCTGCGAGGAGCCGCAGTTTGCCATCATTGACGGCGACTCCTACGAAAACAAGAACATTACCCGCCAGATCGTTGGCCCCGCTGACATCGGCGTCAATAAAGCGGTCTCCCTGGCTCGGCACCTTGAGAGTCAAGGTCTAAACGCTCAGCCCTACTCCGAATACCTAGATAAGAATATGTTGCGGCGTCTGTTGCAGCAAGCTCAGCAGCCCTTGATTGTTCTTGCCGTAGACAACGACGCCACTCGGGCCGCAACTCTGGAGGTAATGGGTGAGCGCCTCAGCAGTAACCGCAACTTCCTCTGGATCAGTCCCGGCAATTCCGACGGCACCGAAGACATCAAGGGTCAGGTCCAGTTCTGGGGTCTGATCGATGACACCACCTTTGGCATTGACCCTCGCCTCACCTGCGAAAACCTTGCATCACCTCGGGACACGATACCGAGATCGGGCGGCTGCATGGAACACGCACCTTCGCGCCCGCAGTTAATTGCTGCCAATTCCCTGGCAGCTACCAGCGCGCTGCTTGTTGTCCAAAACTTCCTGGATAACAAGCTCAACAATCTCTACTCCCAACTGGGATTCAACGGCCGCTCCTTTTCCTTTGCTATTTCCTGACATGACTACCGACAACGTCAACGTTTCACACAATCTCTATCAACTTGATCGGCTGCTTGTTGCTTACCAAGATGAGATTAAGTCAGCCAGGGATCATGGCTTTCATCGTCCGCTCTCTCAAGATGAGATTGCACAGTTATCCCGCAATCTCATGTGTTCGAATCTTGCCAATCACATCTTGGATCTTTTTCCTGATCTGATTGAAGACCTGGCAGGTGCCATGGAGAGACGCGCAAATTTCTTTTCCCGATCTGCCTGGCGCCTGTTCGAAAATTCCCAGTTCATCGACACCCTTAGAGACTTTATTCGCGAAGCAATTACCGGCAACTACGGCGACACTGGCTTTCCTGATTCCACAGTAGATAGAAGCGAACATTATGCGGGCGTGCTTAGAGCTCTCATGTTTGAGTTTGCCCGCAGCGACCAGGCAATTAAGACTATCGCCGATCGAGTTGAACGAGGCATTTCTCTTCATGGCGGAGTTATAGATCGATACACACACAACCGCGTTGATCCTCTTGCCGCACGCATGGAAGCTTTTGAGGCGCGTATCACGCAGCTCGAAAAGAATCAAGCAGCTTGATCCCGAAATACTTTCCTTAATCTTCTATTCCCTTACTCTCCCTTCACCAGACTACCACCATGGGCGAATACGCAAAACGCAAATCTGACGGTGTCGAAATCAAGATCGGCACCTGCGAATCGATGTACTACCTACGTTGGGATGACCGCCACAAAGTAACACCCCTGCCCGGCAGCCTTAACCCCGCAACCGAAGGCAATCTTTACTGGCGCCTGCCCCTGCCAGAAGAAGACGACATTCTCCCCGGCGCCTACGAATCCCATGACAAAAGGGTCACTCTCCTGCCCTGGGAAGAAGAAGACGATCGCTGGAAGTCCTACGAACCTGACGATGAAGTTGAGCCCGGCACCATCCAACTCCACCACGAAAGCAGTGGTCTTTTGTTAAATGTCAATTGCTATCACGGCGTCAAACTTCCCGACGTTGGAGCCGATATTAAGGCTTTTTGGAACGGCAAGGCCTACCACAATTGGGAACTCTGCTTTATCAAAAACCATGAATTGCCCGATGGTCAGCAAGAACTGAGACCTCTTGTTCGATGCCGCCATTGTGGAAGCATGTTCCGCGAACAGTGGGTCAATGTTCTACCACACGTCCAAAACAAAGCCTTACGTGATCGGTTATTTACCTACGCCCATTCCAACCTTTCTTCCAGCAACTATGTCAGCCGCTAAATCCATGGCTTCCTTTCATGTCTTTCTTTGCAATGACGCCAGCGGTCGTTACTGCTGGGTCCGCATGCCAAGTTCGCTTTCCGTTGAGCAAGCTATTTCTGACATCGAGATTGCCGGGCTGGAGGTTTGCGAGGATCAAAGCAGTGATTACCAGGGCGGCAGCATCCACGACATTATTGCCGACACAGTTGCCTTAGATGAACTCAGCGCAACCGATGCGATTGTCTTCCCTTGACTTCCCCCATACCTTCAGCACTCTTACTCATCAATCAAATGACCGCCACTCAAGCAGAAGTTAATGCCCGCGCCGCAGCGGACAAAGGTCCCTGGCCCCGTGTCAAATGGGATCAAGCTGACCTGATCTATGTAGCCAAAACTCTGCAGGTAATTAACCCGCTTGGCTTTAAGGACGCCGATTCATTGGCTTCTTATATCCGTAGTCTTTCGGAGACGGAGCTATACAGAAATCTAGGACCGATGGATATTAGTACCGGCGGCTGGACCGTTTGCTTTTTCCGCGCATCGGATACCGTCGCCGATCGTTACGACTATTGCGCAGTAGTAACCATAAGCGCTTACACGGCTCACCGATACGTCATGGGCCAGCTCGCTGCAACAAAGCTTGCAGACAACGATTGACTTCAACCACTTTCACCGTTAACTCCAATTACTTTCCTTTGCTCATGACATTACAGCCGATTGGTTTAACTCTCAGTGAAATGTTGCGCCAAGACTTCAGCCTTTTGCCGCCCGAAACTCGTCTTTACATTCACGCCATCGTTTCTACGAACGACAGCAGGGGGCTTGAAACCATCGCCACTGCCTTGGCCAATTCCACAGTCCAGCCACTGCTATCACCTAAGCCGGAATGATTCCGCTTTAGCTTTTCTTACTTCTTGCTTTCTCCAATGAACTTCTTGCCCCTCATATTCTGCCTTCTCTCTCTTGCCTTGTGCTCCTTTGTCAGCGCCTTGGCGGGGCGAGGACCTAACCCCGATCCTCAGCCCGTTGTTGCAACCAGTCGTGCTCTTTCCCTCTAAGACATTTGCCGTTGAGATTGTCTCTAGGCAAGTCGTCCTGATACAAGCCACATCCGATCGCGACGCCAGGGAGTACGCCAAAGAGATGGTCTCCGATATTCCAGGCGTTGAATGCCACATTGGCGCCATCTGCCCGGCTCTCCCTGGTTTCTAAGCCCTTCATTTTCCTTGGTCGTTTCATCAATTGCTGAAACGGCATTTCTTTGTCCTTTCTTTTTCTTCCTTTCATGTCCGAACGCAAATTGTCTGTCAGCCTGCGCCTCACCCCCCACGATGCAGACTGGATTTACTGGGAACTCCTGGCCCTTACTGAGCATTATTCGCCCATTGGCGATGGCTGCGACCTTGAACCCAAGTAGGAATTGACAGTCTGCCAAGCAATTGCTAAATTACTCAAAAATTAACCTCCATTGACTACACCTTTCTCCCTTAAGCCAATGAAACGCTGTCTTGTGTTTTCTGTTTTTCTTTCCGGCTTTACTGGCTTTATCAGTGTTGGCTGGTATTTCGGTCTCCCTGGCTTTGGCGCTGGGGAATATCCCCTTGCACTTAAGGCGGATACCGAATACCAGCAGTCACGGAATAGTTACTATAAGGAGCGGGCGGATATTCATCGTTTCAACTCCGTCGTGCTCGCTTTCCTGGGAGTTCTTTCGCTCCAGGCTGGCGTGACGGCACTCGGCTTCCTTCTTCTTTCTCGTAGCAATGAACTTACTAGAGTCGCTCTTAAACGCAGCAGGGAAGGCAACCGGAGCTGAGTCAGCTCTTCGTAATCTTAGATTCGCAGGGCAGATATTTGGCAAGATCGCCCCGACCAATCCCTTGGTCTCCAAGGGAAGCATTGCTTTAGATGCTGCCAATAATGCCTATAGGGCTGTAACCGGCAGGCAAGAGCAGGTCAGCCCTTCATCTTTTCTTCCCGCAACTCGTCAAGCCCTGGGCGATGCTATTAACCGCGCTGAATCTAATCCCAAGGCACCTCGCAAGGATGGGTTTACGGCCATCAACTACGGGGATTATTCGCAATCTAAAAACCCCTTTGACTCTCTTGGTCGCCTTGTGACCGGGCGAATGTGGGCCAAGTCAACGCCCACTGGCTATGAGATAGCCCCTAAAGAGCGCTACGACTTCAATGCTGCCAGCGGCGGCGACGTAATGGCGGCCTTGGACACCGCGAAAAAGGCCATTTCTCGCGGCGATTTGGTCGGGGCAATCGCAGATTCTCCTGATATTTTGGCTGGAACTACAGGGGCAGGCAGGCAGGGATTTGGAATTGGCGGTCAGTTCAATACGTTCCCGGCAGCTTCCCCTAGCCCCGCTCCAGTTGCAGCAGCGCCAGTCCAGCCGCGCAAAGTAACGGTCCGAAGCGGCGATACCCTTACCGACATAGCCCGCGCCACTGGTACCACCGTCGAACAACTGGTCACAAAGAACCGACTAAACAACCCTGATGTCATTGCGGCTGGGCAATCGTTGACCTTCTAAAAACCCAGTACCTACCTAGACGCATTACCCAGTGTGTGCTTTGATAGCTGTGGCGTGCACAACCCATTTCCAATCCCCTAGCGCACCATGCCCCTCTCAGCCAAAGTCCCTCTCGTGCAGCTCATTGTCGGCACCGGTAGTGAGCGCACCGTCTTGACCTTCCAGGCCAGCGAGCAGCACCTCCTGCGTGATGCAGTGAGATCCCTGTCTAATTCCCGGCTTGGGTTTCGCCTTAATTACAAGGTCCTTGAATCGTGAACTCTATTGAGCTCACGGCCAAACAACTCATTGCCAGCTACCACGCCCTGCGCCTTGAGTGCAATGGCGTCAAGTTCGGCCACTTTTCCGTCGCGCCGTACCTGAACAGCAAGGCGGAACGGTCGCACACTCCCTCTGAGTGGCTGGCAATACTTGAACCACACCACAACTCAATCGTCAATCCTTCCTCCTATTAATGGCCTACGCCGTAGCGCCCCTCAGTCGCTGTAATGAGTGCCGCAATTTTTCCAATCGTGTCATTGAAAGCCGCACCACCTCTACCCACAGGCGGCGGCGCATGAGGTGTGACGGCTGCAATACCCGTTCCACCGTCTATGAATTGCCCGAAGCCTATTTCAATCGCCTCAAACGTGACCAGCTTGCTTACAACCAGCTGCTGACTTGCCTGAACAACCTGGACTTAATCCGCAATCGCCACGGCATTGCCCTTGAGGTCCCAGTCCCTGAGCAGCCAACCCCATCACTCCGGCTGAGCTGTGATAACTGCGCCCACATGGATATGAGCCGCCACAAATGCTCCCTTGAATTCCCTGAGGCCGGTGGTTTCTTCGCCTCCGATTGCTCCGCCTACGAGTCATCTAATGATTAACGCACGTGAGATGCCCCCTAACCCAGGCAGCGATGAGGCCCTTGCCCGTGGCTGCAAGTGCCCTGTCTTGGATAACCACCATGGGCGTGGCGCTTACCACCGGGAAGGGTTGTTCTTCATTGCCGGTGGCTGCCCCCTGCACGATCCCCTTATCCGGAGTGACTCCGCTTTAGCACAGCAGGGCACCAATGGCTGAGCCTCTTTGGGTTGCCAGTGACAATGACATCCCCTATTCGTTAAGGCTTCAACTTTCTTACAGGCAGCTTGCCACCCTTCGCCATCAAAAGCGCTTGCAACCTGGCACCCACTTCTTAACCAAAGAAGAAGCAATCGCCCAGGGCTGCTATGTCTTTACCAATGGCAACAAGCACAGCCATCAACGTTACGTTTACAACTACACCCAAGCTTTTCAACATGTCAGAGAATCAAGACCTCACCCCCGAGCTCAAGGAACATGAGCTGCAGAACCTGCGCTCATTGATCATGGATTCCCTCTACAAATTTTCCGGTCGCACCTCTGGTCACTACACAGGCTTATGGCAGGAATTTTCCCTCAAGCTGGCCTCCTCCCTCCGTGACGCCGACTTACTGATGGACATTGAGGAGGAGGAAGAATGAGTGAGGTTAACTACGCAAACGAATACAACGCCATAGGTAGCATTGTCGGCGTTTTATTCCCCACCTGCGAAGTAACAGTTACCGACATTGGCTGAGAAACGGGCCACAGATCGCCCCATGCAAGAACTGCTGCTGTCTTCCCATGCAGGCGATTAAAACCCTTGGTGCCAGGCGCTTTTGTTCTTAGACTGGCATTACTTAATATTAATTATGTTAGCAAAATGGCAACCCCAAAAACTTACGCGGGTATTGGCTCTCGTGACACGCCCGGCGAAATTCTTGATGTAATGCGAGTCCTTGCCGGTCGTCTTGAGTCGGACGGCTGGATGCTTCGCTCTGGAGGGGCGAGGGGCGCTGACTCTGCCTTTGAGACAGGAGTGGCGAACCCCAGGGCCAAACAGATTTACCTACCTGCTGCGTACTTCAACGGTAGGCGGGCTAATTCGCAAGACTACGTTGACGCTAGCTCTCTACCTAGCTGGCAGCAGGCGCTGGCCACGGTTAATCAGTATCACCCTGCGCCAGGACGCTTATCGGAATACGCCCGAGCACTCATGGCCCGCAATGCCATGCAAGTTCTTGGTCCTCAAATGGATGAACCGGCAAGCCTTGTCGTCGCCTACACACCAAGCGGCGGCATCGTTGGTGGCACAGGTCAAGCCTTGCGCATGGCCCAAAGTTACGGCATTCCAATCCGCAACCTTGGCGATCCAAACACCTTGAGAAACGTTCTCAAATACCTGGGCTGATTCCTGCTCGCTGGGGTGACACACGCTGCAAGACAGGGTAAGCTTTGCCCGTCCTGCCTCGTCCTCGTGAGCTCGTTTTCATCTTGCAGTGTCGTTTCAACCCCCGCTGAAACCCCGGCGTCTGCATGTTCCCCGGTCTCCTCAGCTAAGCCCAGGCCTGGACAATCCAATCTGATGGCGACTCTTGATTTCTACATAAACGAATGCACTCTTGGGCTCAAGAGCTGCACCAAGCAACTGGAAGAAGAGATGGCGTACTACGCATCTCGTTCCAGCAAGTTCCCTTCCCAGCAAGACCAGCAGTGGCATCTTGAAGTCACTGAGGAAATTCGCTCTGACATTGAGCGCCTAGACCGTGACCTTCTTTCACTTAATCAAATCAAAACCCTTATCCAAGCTGTCCCTGCCCATGATTAACACTAATCACATGACTGATTACCCAATCACCCCACCGCCTGAGCTAGTGCAGGAGTGGGTAGACATGCTTGGTTCGCGTTCGGACCAAGATGTATTTACCCTTGTCGCCGGCTGGGGGAGTGACTGTGAACTGCAGGCGTGCTGTGCTCAAATTTCCCAGTGCCATTTATTGACAATCAATCAGAGTGCAACTATTGCTAAGTATCTGCACTCTTGCAGGCGCCCTAAGCCACCGAGCCCGCAGTATCAGGCGCTAGCAGCCCTGGAAGATAGTGACATTGGGTGACAGACAATTCTATTTCTCATTAATCAACCCCTTATTGCTCCGCTTTTCCTGCATCTAGTCGCCCGCTTTTCCTGCAATGACTTCCTCCTTATTCAATGGCAAGTTCTCTTATCACTTAGAGATCAGTAAAGAAGCTCACTGGAATTTGGTACGGCTTGGGGCTGCGCTTGAAACCCACAACGAGGACTACGCCGAATCAGTCCTAGAAGCCCACGCCGAACAAGAAGGCACTTTGGACCCTGCAGCAGATGAATCCTCTATCCGTCTCGTTAAGGTCAATTCCTGGGGCTACAGGGACCTTGAGGACATCATTCTTCTCGCCCTGCTGAAATCCGGGCATGCAGTAATTACCGAGAAAACATACGCGATTGATTTGGCAGTAGCTCTCTTACAGTATCTGTCTCCAACCCCACCCGCCGACGCTTAACGACTTACTCCCCCTATAAACCCACTTCACGCTGCATGTATTACCACCTGATCGATGTCCGCGCCTTTGTCTGCATCGAATCCCCTTTTGCCTCACCGTCTAAGGCACTGCAACAATTTCTATCCAGCACAAGTGAGACCCCTGCCATCCAGGCGGAATTTACCTGTCAGGCTCAACCCTGTTGGTCCGAAGCGATCTCGCTTAATATTTCGCCCTATCAACCCGGCAATTTGCAGCCGTTAAAGCCATCGTCCTCTTCATCTATCTCTTCTTCCTCTTCTTCGCCAATTTCCTCGTACCCAATTAACTCGAAGTCCAAGTCCCCTTCTTCCCCCCCAAAGAGTTCGGCCAAAATTTCCCTGACTCGCTCTTCAAATTCCTCAGGCGAGGCGTCGTCTAGGTCCGCATAAGGCCCGTCGGCTTCCCACAGAATATCCAGAATTCCAGGCTCTGTCTCGGTTTCTTCGTACCAAACTACAGTCAAACCGTCATCGACGTAATAACTTGTTGCTTCTCGTCCACGTAACGTAAAGTCTTCGTTCTGCTCCAGTCCCATGGTCGTATTGCTCGTGTAAATATTCTAGTAATTTATTTTTCAGCCACCTTTGTCACCACAATTATCAAGTCTCGGCCCTCCAGCGCTGCCCTGACATCTTTTACCCCTGGTTGCTGCAGAAATTCTTGCCGCTTTCTGTACGCCCGCTGCATCATCGCCACATAGGCGTTGCTGTACTGCTTTGCCAATTCTTGGTTTAGATGACGTTTTTTTCGCTTCTTATTTAGACGCCGCCATTCCCAGGCCAACTTGCATCCCAGTACACCAATTACAGCAAGTCCAACCTCCTTAACCCCTATCACGGTTTGTCTCTTTGTGTCGATGCAGTCTAGCGATCGTCCGTTGGCCTCAACTTCTTTACCAATGATTTAATTTCTAGCTTGTAGGGCCGCGCACCCAAGCGTGACCCTCGGCAAAGTGATTCTTGTTGATACATTCACCGGCAACCCTATTGACCAGTCCTGGACGCCAACCATCTCCCCTGAGGAGCTGCAGGACGCCAATCAAAACCTAGAACTGCGTAATTCACCTTGGCGATTTCGCTGGCTAATCCCCGATAACCCCTCACTACTTAGTCATGATTGAATGCAATGCTGCATATTTCTCAGTAGCCAGCGCCTTCCTGGGTACCTATCTACCTTTTCACGTCATACATATAGAGCCCCATGCAACTGGGGGAGTGCTTTTCGTTTCCTCTGACCAGGGCAGGGTGACGCTCATTGCCCATGACCCCACTGGCAGCGCTGACGAATCCGTCAATGTCATACCAGATCCGCAGCTCCTTAAGATTGCTCGCCCAATTAAGACAGCAGAGAGGCGCCTAACCCTGGAAGATTCGACCGCCACTGTGCTGACCCTCCGCAAAACCAACTTCGAGAAAAAAACTTCTACTTTTCAGCGCAGCACTGCGGATTTTCCCCCTATCCGCCAGGCCTTGTCCAGGTGTCTGCAGGCATGGGACAGCGAGTTACCGGTTTCGGAGGGGCGCTACGACGCGGACTACCTTCTGCGCATCTTCAACATCCTTGCGCCCTTGAGTGAATACTGCACATTCAGCTCCTATGACGGCGGGCCCTTGCGAATCCAGACCGATTCCCTGGATGCCACTGTGTTTTTAATGCCATTGAATGCAGCCGAGCCCGCTCCAGTTGCCCGCTACCTAAGGGAATACGTAAGCGCCTAGGGGAATCTCTGGTCAATTCGCGTGATACTCACCGGCTCTTACAGATGATCCTTGTCAGATCTTGCAAACTGGCTACCTTGGCATGCATTTGACAGTCGCATGTCGTTCGCAACGATCACCCTGATCACGGGTTCCCCGCCCGCCCAGCAGCCCCTCCCAAAAGAAGGGCTTGAAGTGCTTGAAACGATCTGCTCCACTCCGGGCGATTCCCCCGTCCCCGTCATTCTGCAGATTCGGGCCGGTTCAGCAGGGGGAGATCTTCTGGCTGGCTCCACTACCGGGCAGGTATTCATTGCCTCCGGTGCCATCGGTCTCGATGAAGGCGGCGACCAGGCCATTGTCCGCGGCCAGTCCTTGGTTCCCGCCACAGCAGAGCAGTTTCTCAATGAAGTTGTGCTCGTTGGTCGCCTAACCCGCGAGCCTATTGCTTCTGAGTCCGGCAAGTCCGCGAGATCAACCCTCGCCGTTTCTAGGTACGTTCAGCGAGAGGAGGTTACCGATTGGTGGCCTATTCGCGCTTTTGGTTACTCCAAGGACAAGCTCATCGAGACCCCCAAAGGATCGCTGGTTGCAGTCCACGGAATCCTTGATGTCCGCACAAACAGGGACAACAAGATGTACCACGAGCTAAAGGTCCGCACAATTCGCACCTTTAAACGTGGCGGCAGCAACGGCAGCGGGGGACATAACCCTGCTTCTGCTAGCGCTGCAACTGGTTACGACCACGAGACTTTTGACAACACCATGCCCTTTGACTGGAGCTGACCATGGGATTTCTTCCTGATAACTACGTCGCCACAGGTGATGACAACAAGGCTGGCAACGGGGCCGGCAGCAATCGTTACTTCGAGCCCAGATCCCTGCAGGACGGTGAATCCACTACCCTGCGCCCCTGCGGTACCCATGACACCGGCCACGTTATCTGCGGCTGGAGTTACTACGACATGGATGGGAAACCGCGTCGCTTCCCTCAGTACCCGCAAAATTACCTTGACGATATTGGCCTTACCTGGGAGGCCAAGACAAACGGTACTGATGAGAAGGACAAGCCCAAATACTTCCTTGCCTTTACCGCATTGCGCCGTGAAGGTGATGAATTTGTAATTGTTACCATTTCCCAAAAAGGAATCCGCGAGCAGTTCGAGGAAATTCTTGCAATGGAGGATTACCAGTCCCTCGATTCGGGAATGGCGAATTTCTACCTCACCTTGAAGCGCAAGGGCGAGAAGCTCGATACCACTTACACAATGCTGCCAACGCTCAAGGCGCCAATCAAGGCCGAGGAAAAACGCTGGTCAGCAGTAAAAGGCTCTATCTGGCTGCCCGCTCTATACATAAACGCCGATCCTTTTGCTGGCCCTCCCGCAGAGGCCAGGCTCGAGGGGCTGCCACCTACAAGGCGGGACGAGCTCGGCGCTGATCAAGAGGTCGCCACCTCTGGGATGCCGTCTGGCTGGGACTGATCCCTAGCCCAAGGCGGAGGGGGCATGTATTCCTTGATACCTATGCAGTAATTGCATGAACCCCCTCATATGGGTTGACGCATTTATGCAGCGTTCTGCATAATCGTTGCAAGCCAGAGTGCATGGTACAAATGTTCGCATTCTTGTTCCCCTCCCCTCCTCCACTAGCTTTCCGGGGAGGTTGTATTAGTTGACACTCCCTGGCCGTCCGTCAATAGCTCTACTAGCCGTTCAGCTTCCCGCGTCTTCCATCCAAGCCCTCCGCCCGATAGGTTGCGCGCCGCCTCGTTCGCCATATAACGCATGGCTGCTGGGTACAGAACCAGACTCTGCTTAGCCAGAAGTCTGCACATCTCGACTAGCTCAGCCCTGGTCGCCCCGTCCAAGGACCTCACAAGTCGTTCATAGGCGAACTGTTCGTCCATACGGGATTCCATTACGTTCTCCTGCTCCTTTGAGCTTTCAATTTGCTTCATTGTTTTATCTAACCTTCACTGAATCTACCGATGTCTACGCTGGAATCAATTCCCGAGTCTTCCCCAGTTCCTTCTGACAATTTTCTCCATACCCCAACCGCTTCATATTCTCTACAAAGAATTGACTCGCACCAATCAGCTAATGACTACATCGCCAAGCACAAGCCCACCGACTGGCGGGTCATTGCAGCGCCCACTTCCCTCTACCTCCTCTGCTCATATCCAGTCAGCGCTTAATTCCCTTTTAACCTGCTCTACCTGCGCGGACGTTCGCGCCGTTATCTCCACCTACGATGAAGTTACTTGTCAGACCGCTTGGAACCTGCTCCCTCCCGAAAGACGGGGCGCCCTTGGTCTGATGCGTTTTTTCTCTCGGCCCGATAACACTCCCTCTATCAGCTATGACATTTCCATCGATGAATGAGAATCTCACTTTCCTAGATGTCTCCAAGCAAAACCTCGTTCTCCTCGAACAGTTGCTAAAATCCCAGGCCTTAATGCAAGCTCAGTCAGCAGAACTATTGGGCTCAATAAATCAGCGCCTGGTCAACCTTGAGTACTTAGTGAACGGTTTTACTGGCGGGGGAGCCAGCTTCAACGGTTACATCCCCGATGCTTTTACAAGTTCTTACCTGGCGATTCTTGGGCCCCTTCTTGCTGGCAAGCTAGCAGAGGAGGACATTCCGTTGGAGGAATATATCAAAGGCGCCACAATCCTCGCTCGCCGCACCCTCGAGGAATTGGCAGCTTATCGCTCCGAACAAGGCGGCAGGGACTATATCGACGACCAGGCTGAACTAATCAATAACCCTTGGGACGAACAGGAAGGCAAAACAGCCGCCAATCAATAGCCCTTCAGCAGTAAGGGCTTTCGTAACTTTCCTTTACATTACATTTAAGCGGCGCCGTCTCGGCTTTGCTTGGCCCTGCCCACTCGATACCAGCAGGACGGCCTCCGTTATTACCGTACTGACAAATCAGATAAAGCTTACCCATCCGTAACCACTATCCTTTCGAAAACCGCGGGCGAATCCTCTAGGAAGGCACTGCAAACTTGGAATGAAAAGAACCCAGGTGGACTAGAAGCGGCAAGCAAACGTGGATCCGCCGTCCATGCTGCCGTTGAAAACTATATCCGTGGCCTACCCGTCGAACTTCCAGAAGACTACATGCCTTACTGGGAAGGCATTGCTCAACACCTGGACCCTTACGACAGCTTCATCTGGTCCGAAAAACCACTCAAGCCGAACTGGAAATTCTGCACTGGTGATGACGGGATCTCACGCATCTGGTCTCACAAGTACCAATTTTGTGGCTGCCCTGATATTGTCGGCACCCGCAATGGACTGACAATTCTCTCTGACCTCAAAACCAGTACCGGGCCATACTGCAGGCATTTCCCCAAAGACGATAACCGCCAGTATTTTGGTGGTTACATGAAATACGCCAAGTGCGCCACCCAGCTCGCTGCCTATGCGTTTGCTTTAGAAGAAACCCTTGACATAAAGATTGATCTAGTTGAAATCCTGGTCGGCACTCCTCACATCACCCAGAAATTCTTTATCCATGGAGACGAACTGGCTCGCTACAAAACCAAGTTCCTCCAGAAAGTCCGTAAGTTCTACGAAATCAGAGAAGCAGAAGAACTTGCTAAGGACACAGAATTAGCCGCAGCAGGTTAATGGTCCTTGCTCTTTTTTCTTATGCTTAATTAGTTCACTCTCATTCACAACCATGGCTACCAAGAAAGGCGGCAAGGGTGCAAAAGGCGGCGGCAAAAAAGGCTGCTGATCTACCCGCAAATACCTCAAACCCTGGCCTAGCGCTGGGGTTTTTTATTGTCTATAACTCTGTGCTTCAACTAATTTCCTTTCGTTGAGCCAGCACCTCGGATACCTCTTCTTGGCTCTTATTGAGTATGTGCGCTATCACCCTTGCCATTGTCCCATCGTCATCACCGCCCCGCTCAACAGCTGAGATTTTCTCTTCTGTCACGCCCATCAGCTCAAGAGTGCTCCGATCAAACGGCGATGTCTCCAGCACCTGCCTAGGCCATGCGTACAACTCAGTAGTTTTCACAGTCGAACGTTCGTGCATCGCTGCTAATGCCTTCAATATCTTCGCCGAATCCTCGGGCGCCGCTTCCTGGCTAATCCAGCTCTCAACGGAACTAAGCGTTACCCCTGCCACAAACTCGCCCGTCGTATAGAAATTCATCAGCGCATCAAACGACACCCCAAGCGCTTCAGCTAGTAACGCCTGAATTTTTGCCTTAGTGCTCCAGGGGTCGATCTCGGCCTTTGTGTATTTGGTCATGGTGCCGCTCTGTATGTCGAGCATCTCGCACAAGGCCCGTAACGAGATCCCTCGCCGCTGGCTTGCTGTCGTCACAGCTTCGGCGAACCGCTGCTTCCGTAGCGATGTGGCCGGCTCTGCAGTCCATTCCGGGCTTCTGCCCTCCTCCCGTGTCCTGGCTGTCATCAGGGCTTACGTCGTGCAGCTGCCAACTTAGTACCCATAAAGCCTGCCGTCTAGCACCTTTTGCCGAATATGTGGGGTGCGCATGCTCAGGCGTGCGTGAGGTTGCTACTATTCCTCCGCCCAGCTTCCGCACTATGTCGCCTGTCTTGCACCTCTGCGAATTCGCTGTCCACGACTCCATTTTCGACAAGCCCGAGACTTGGGATCCGTCCTACGCCAAGGGCTGGAAAACCACCTCGGGCACCCTCGAGGACCTCCGGGCTCAGGTGCAGAAAGGGGGCGCATTTGTGCCATCAGCGCTGCACTCTGCACACCGGAGTAATTCCGCTTTCCGCTCCAGTGATTTAGCCGTTGTCGACATTGATCACGGCCTGAGTGTCGAGCAGTTCCTAGAGCATCCCTTGGCTCAGTACGCCGCCTGGGTCTACACAACCTGCTCCCATGACCCGGCCAACGAGAAGCATCGGTTCCGAGCGGTCTTCCGTCTCCCCAGTCGCATCGAGGACCCGGACCTCTTTAGGGCCATTAATACGATTTTATCCTCGGCTCTCGGTGGCGACAAGTCTTGTAAGGACGTAGCTCGCATCTTTTACGGCAACTCCCGCGCTGAGCACCCCCTCTGGCAGCCCGACGCCGTATTGCCTTCTTCCATCCTTGATGACGCCAACAGGGAGGCAGCCAGGGCCCGTTCCTCCTATAACCCCGATCTCGCGCATTACGACTCCGATTCGATTGAAAAGGCGCGCTTTGTTCTGGAGGGAGTCATACCTCCCACGAATGACGGCGAACGGGACCTATTTATCCGCGTCACAGCAGCAGCCAGATCAGCAGGCATGGAATTGTTCCCTTGCTGGTCCGACTGGGCATCCCGCGGCCACCACGGCAAAGGCAAGAACTCCCGTCAAGCAGGCGAACGCTTCTTTCTCGGGTTACGTGGATCCTCTCTGGGCTCACTGTTCTTCCTGGCCTCAGACCTAGACCCAACCTGGCGCGACCGTTTGCCAGACGAGCTCAAGGGCGGCGCTGGAGAGGACCCCATGCGTAGATCTTTCCCAATGGTCGCCGGTTATTCGCACGAGGATTTCCTTAATCCGTTTGATTTTCAGTTCGAGCCGTCGCCCGCTGAGCCTGATTACGGCTTGTTCAACCCTGACGCACCCTGGGCAGCACGGGCTAAACCGTCTCCGCCACCTCAGCCCCGCAGCCCTGGCAACGACTTTGAGGACGATCAAGATGATCCCCTCCCGCCTCCTTCCCCAGAGGAGTGGGCCAAAACCCTCGCAGAGGCAGAACGTTCCGAGGCAGATTCCCCTAAGCGCCGCTCCCCAGGTCGTCCCAAAGCCAATGCCGAGGGTGAGGGCGAGAACCTGACCGCACTGCTAAAGGAAGAAATCAATGCCCTTTACCCGGGCCTCAGGTTGAACCTTGTGAACCTGGAGCTGGAGTACGGGCCCGCTCGCTCCCCCCAGATCATCCAAGACCTGCCCAATACCTATATCCACATAAACGAACGAACGGGCCGCAACGCCACCAAATCCCTCGTCGCTGACATCACTTCGGTGGTTGCTGGCCAAAACTCCTATCACCCTGTCCGCCGCTATATCGAGGCTTGTTCAGTCAATGCCGAACCATGCCCCTACTTTGATCGTCTAGCCAGTGAGTTACTAGGCGAACCGACCGACAACCTTCAGGCCCCAAAACTTCCCAACGGTGAGCTCCTCTCTAATGCTGTACTGAAACGGTTCCTTATTGCTGCCGTTGCTCGCGTATTCAGTCCAGGGTGCTCTATGCCTTGGATGCCGATCCTGGTTGGCTCCCAGAACTGCGGTAAGTCCAAGTTCTTTGAATACCTCACCCCGCCGTCACCCTCCGATCCCGGCACCTTCCCCTGGGTCTGTTACCTCCAGCAGGGGATCAAACAACTAAAAGAAAAACCCCATTCCCTCCATGCCGGCTGGATCGTTGTTCTCGATGAAACCGAGCGCTACTTCAGGCGGGAGTACGTGGAAGAACTCAAGAACCTGATCTCCGTCTCCGTCGATCGATCCGCCCGCAAGTACGAAAACGAGCGCAGTTTTCCCCGTGCCTTTGTCCTGGCAGGGGCGACCAACAGCACTGACTTCCTGCGGGATCCCACTGGCAACCGACGCTTTATGCCCATCCACGTTGCTGGCAAGGTCCCCAGCAGGGAAAACGACAGCATTAAGACCATTGACCTAGACCGACTCCAGCGGGACCGCGACTCAATCTGGGCGGCGGCGTACAAGGCTTACCTCGACAAACCCGTCTGGGAGTTCACCAGCTACGAACTAGAAAGCATTCGCGGCTACATCGAGGGCTTCTTTGCTGATAACCCGATCCAAGCCAACGTCATGTCGGTACTCAGCCGCAACATCAGTGGCTATGCCCGTACCGGAGAGGCCTACGTCACCCTCGCGGATTTGTTCAGTTGGCTGCGGTTGGACATTACCGATCACCGTTCTATGACCACTCCAATCACGGACGTGCTGAAACGGCTCGGGTACACCAGTCGCAGGCAACGCATCATGGGCCGCATCACCTACATCTGGGTGGCGCCTTCGCCCCCTGAACAGGCGGGCAACCCAGGCTGACCCCATCGCTCACCCTCTTTTTTGCCCCGCGCACACCGGGGCTTTTATTTTGGCTTTTGTGTCTTGCTGGTATCTGTCTAAGACTGAGAGCGCAACCCCTGTTTTGAGATTAGCTTGATTTTGCTGGTACTGCGCTGGAATGGATTTGAGGGATTTTTTGTCTCAAAATAAGAAGTGTGCGGGTGGTCTAAATTTTTGCGTCCTCGAAACTCCCTGCACTGGAATGAGACCGGGCTGTGTGCTGCCGTGCGTCGGTTTCCTATTACCGCTACAAAATAATTAATTCGGCAGAAAGAGGGGGAGTTTTGTATCGGGGTGAACATGTTTATGCTTTCTGTGGCTTGCGCTATGATTTTGTTAACAGGAATTCTGGTGGACCTAAACCAGAAAGATAAATCCTATATAAGTGTTAGGTAGGGTTTTCAGCGCACACGGCGCACAACCCCCTTAGACTCCTTCCCCTGCAGTCGATCTCGGCGATTAACAAGGCCGAAACATGACCCTCCGATCACGGCGCACACAGCTCCAAACCCATTGGTACGACAGCACTGTTCATTTTGTACCATGTCACCTTTTTAGTTTCAGTCTTACGTTTGTCTTACTGAGTCTTGCCCGTTTCCCCCGCCTTGCCCCCCTGGCTGGTAGTCTCAGTAGTACCCTGCAGCTTGCAAAGTGCTCGTTCAGCCGCTGGAAAACGATCGACTCCACCCCCTCTACTCCGCTGATCGCCGTATAGCCGACTCAGTCCTGGCCAGCGGCTCCTCGCCAAACGATTCCCATCTAACTAACTGCGCCCGCCTGCTAATTCGCCACGAGGACTTCCCAGGCAGCACCGGCATCGTTGCGGACCTAGAAGCCGCACTCAAAGCATGGGGCCTCACCAGGGACCAGCTCAACGCCAAATGCCGTGCTCTCTGGGCGGCCGGCTATAGACCCCAGCCTGAGCTCGAACAGGCAGCAGTGGGCTCTGGCGCTGACGTAACTGAAACGACTTAGCCCATCCCTACGGCCGACCTGGCGGTTGACTTGCCAGTGACACCAGGGTTGCCAGTAAGCCAGCCAGGACTGTCAGCGCCCTGTCGTCAGCCCCGGCGCAACTCATTACCTGCAACCTGCTGTCCACTCCCTCCTGGCTGGGTCGAGCGTTTTTGTAATACTCAATGACCCGCGGGTTGTAATAAAAACTGCAGCTCAAATACATCCCAACTGAAAGGGCTGCCGTGGTGCCGACAACCCCCACAATTGCAGCAGACAACCAGCGGGGCATTTTAGTTTCCGGCGTCTTTTATTTCTAGCCGCCTTGTCCGATCATCCAGCTTCTCAATTTGTAGCTGGACGGATTGCATCTTTAGACGCACTTCATTACGAATCTCATCCATGTCGCTCCTGAGCCCTGCAATCCCTTGGTCCAGCTTGGTTTGTTGGATCTGTATGTTTACCAGCAAGCCAACAATACTGGTAATTCCAACCGCAACAATCATGGCAGCGGACTCGTTGATCACTTCAACGATCGACAGGCGCTTGTTAGTTACAGGAGCCTCCGGTTTGTCGCGAGTGAATCGGTACATTGCTCATAACGGGTTGTCAACCTTGTGATTCTATGGGCTCAATAAAACCACCAAAAACACCACCCGACTGGGATTCACGCTTCCTGCAGTTGGCCGCTCATGTAGCCAGTTGGGGAAAGGATCCATCCACAAAAGTCGGAGCTATAGCAGTTAGACAGCGGCGGATTCTTGGCACGGCATACAACGGACTGCCCTCTGGTGTTGCCGATACCGACCACCGGCTTAAAAACCGCGATACCCGTTTGGCAATGACCGTCCACGCCGAGGCAAACCTTGTCGCCTATGCCGCCCGCAATGGTGTCTGCCTGGCCGGAGCCGACGTATATGTGTGGCCCCTGATGACTTGCTCACAGTGCGCCGCCCTTTTAATCCAGGCAGACATCGGTCGAATCGTCGTTCCTGATTTTGTCGAACCCATCCGCTGGCAAGAGTCGTTTGCCCGCGCCCGGGAAATGCTCCTCGAGGCCTCCGTCAAAGTTGACCGCATCTCCTCTCGCGGTAACGGCCTCTCGCCCGACGAGGCTGGAATGCCCGTGGACGACGAGACCGAATCCAATCCGCTTGATTTGGCCCTTTCCTAGCTTGCACTCCGCAAGATGGGCGATAACATGCCTTCGTCTTCCCTCGGACGGATGCCCACTCCAGTTATCGGCAGTCGCGTAACTCACACAGTCACCAAGCGCACTGCACTTGTAATTGGCCGGACCGAGCTAACCCCTGGCGGCGCTCGACTTCTACCGGTCGCAATTGAGGGAAGTACCCGACAGGAGCTGTGGCCTATTGGCTTCATAACTCCTATGGCGGCCCACGAGCAGCCCGTTGCCCTGGGCGGTACGTACACACCTCCCGCCGGTTACCCTCTCAAAGCATGACTACTAAATCCCGCCTTGGCATTGGTGATCGAGTTATCGAACGCTCCAATCAAGGAGTTCACGTTGCAACCCCTTCTAGCCCTGGGTTCAGTGACTTTGTTCGCTGCGTCTCAGAAATTCGTCACGGCAAAGTCACTGAGCTGGTGATTGACCGCAATTCCCGCGGATACACAACTACCTACGCAATGGTCGTATGGGACGGTCTGCAGAGCCCCCGTAAACACGCTGTCAACCGGCTGCTAAAAGCTGATTGATCTGCGGGCGGCTAGTCGGGGGCAGGCCCCGGCGCGACTCTCCCCATTTGGGGTCTGACAGCGGACATCAATTTGGCTGTAGGAAGAGCCTCTGATGCAAGGGTCAAGCGTAAGTCCCGCACTTTTCGATAGATTCTCTTTACGACCTGTTATGCCATGGTGTGGACAATACCTGTAAATCTGCACTCTGAGGTAGTCCAGTCAGCGCCTTGCCCTTTCGCTGAACACTCGTACGGCACAAGAGACAATAAAATACCCCGTTACTCCGATAGTTGCGCTTGTGTCCGTTGCTGTGCCCGCTTTGCTGAAGGGCGCATATCCCTTGACATCCACAAAATTCACCGAGCCTGGCGTAAAAGATTCCTCAGGTTTTGGTCCTTTGTTGAACTCCAATCGCCCGATACATGCTGGGATTGGCACGGCTTAATCCATCGCGGCTCCGCTTATTTCAGGGTCCCCAGGCACTGGAGCTCAACTCCGGTTTTTTCCGCGTCTCGCTTTGCTGTCTGGACGACGTGGGGTGACATCGGCCGGCTACCCCTTGAGCGACTCTGTGACAATAAATTCTGCGTAAACCCCTTGCATTACAGGGCTAAGGGCATACCGCATTTCCGTGACGGCAGAGGCTTTGACAAACTTGACCTTGAGTTCTCCGTCCAAAAATTAATGAATGAAACCAATAACTTCATTCATCTCTCCAAGGTCCGCGCCCCTGATTTCCATAGCTTAATGATCAAGGAAGGCGGCCAGTGGCTCAGGGACCGTATTGACCTACTGGAAGACCAAGCGCAGGAAGAGGAAGAAGAAGAAACTTAATTCCCTAGAATTGACATAACGTAGATTTTCAGATGGCTAGCACTGCTGCAGTTCGTTACTTCAATCCGACTACTGGTCAGCATCACATTACTACCAATACCCCGGAACAGGAGGCTCTTGAACGGGCAGGGCAATTCAAAAAGGAAGGCACTGCTTTTAATCTTCTTGATGACTCACCCGAGAACTCAGGTGCTGCCAAGGTCTACCGCCTATTCAATTCTCAAACCGGTGGACATCTGCTGACGACCAGCGACGAAGAGCGGGATAAGGCCACTACTGAGCACGGATATACGTTAGAGGAGAATACTGGCAGAGCGTTTACCCAGGCTGCCAATAACCGGAATGCGGTTGGACGCTTCAGGAATATCAAAGGGGACTACGTCTTTACCTCTGACGCAGATGAAATAGCAAGGCTTAAGGGCAAGCCGGGGCAGGACTTTGGGTACTCATACGAAGGCACGGCGTTCTACACCCCAAAAGACGCCACATCTTCAGGCACCGCACCCTCAAGCACCGCATCAGCACCGCTCCCCGTTAACTCTCGCTATGCCGATGCCGTTAATCGAGCTCAAACATTCAGGGATACTTCGCCGGCCAGTAAAGCCAAGATCTGGAGCGACGCCCTCAGCAAGCCGCCATCACGACCAGGTACCTCTGATCAGGCAACAATGGCAACTCTTGCCGATGCAGACGACGACAAGGAGAATTCACGCAAGGGTATTAACTATCTCCACGACATGGCATACCTCAGCGCTGAGGAGACTGGCGATGCAATGAGTTCGGCTATTTCTAACCTCAAGGGCATAAAGGTCCCATCCGTAAAAGACCCCATGGCTTACTACCAGACGCTTCTAGCCGACATAAAGAACGCTTAACCTGAGGGGTCTTAACTCAATCGAAACAAATTAGGGCTTGCAGTCTGCAAGACAGGGCTTACACTGCGCCCAGTCACGCAATCCCCGTGCAAGCCCCCTTTCAGGTAGCCACTGTTGCGGCCACCGAACTCCCCCAGCGCACGGCCTACCTGGCTATGCACACCGACTACAGCGAGGACTATGTAGTCGACACCCCGCTTGATGAAGCCAAGTGCGGTGAAATTTGCGTCTCACGGCTCTTGGCTGGCGACCGTGGTCACTACGGCCCCCTTGAGCACCCTCAGATTTCGCTAGCAATTCAGGCTGACCACAACACGATGATGCAACTCCGCACTCATCGTCATATCACCTGCGACTTTCAATCCCTTCGATACACCGGGGCGCGTGTCGTCGATGTTGCCGAGGGTAAGCGTTTAGTAGAAGAAGTTTTCTACGTCCGCCCGCCTGGTAATTACCGTGACCGCCAAGGGGAAGTTGTCGCCTGGACTGACGATGACGTCGAGGAACACCTGGCCATATGTCTAAGTTCGGCCCATGACTACAAACGTTTAAGGGATCGAGGCGTCCCAGAGGAGCAGGCCAGGCAAGTCTTGGTAACTACCTATTTCCAGTGCGGCCTTGTCAGCGGCAGTCTGCGCTCCTGGCTGCACATTCTCGACATGAGACTTAAGCCCAATGCGCAATATGAAATCCGTCAGTTGATGGAAATGACTCTTGCACAAATCAAACGCTGGGCCCCAGAAGTCACCGGCTGGTGGGTAAATCATCGCTGCGGTAAAGCGAGGCTTGCCCCGTGACAGATAATCGCCAGCTATTCAAGGTCGAAGTTTCTACCACCTACTTTGCGTGGTCTACTTCCGCTCCTGCTGCTATCAATGATTTCATCTGGGACGCCATAAAGGATTCCTGCAACTGGGGCTGGGATGCGCATTCAGAAGAGCTAAATGAGCCGCCAGTTGGTTGGAGCGTTGACACCTTGGTATACGCCAAAGGCATTGACAAAGACTTCACGATTGGCGACTGCTTATCGGCTCAGCAACAGCAAACCCAAACCAATGAGGAATCACCATGACTCCATTTGGCCCTGAAGATCTTGAACTTGCTTTAGAGGATTTTTCAGATTCTCGAATGGATCAAGATCTTAGCTGTTTAGAGCTGCATCACCTGCTCGACAAGGTAATTACCGCGCACGGGCTAATGAGTGAAACGGCAGAAGTTCTGCGTCGCATGAACGATCAGCCCGAACTCCTTGGCCTTTGCACAGCCGTTGAACTTTTAACCGATCACCTCGCCGTACGATTCCATGAAGTCACCCCGCACTAGACCCACCCGCGTTGAATTTGTTCACCACTTCTTTTCTAACCACGGTGGTGGCTCAATTGCTGACAATGAGGCCTCACTCAAATACAACACTCTGGCCTGTGAAGCGATTCTGGCCGATCAAATAAATCTGTTTGATGCCGGTTTTTCCGCCCAGGGCCCAGGTGTACTGGTCAATCGTCTTGCCAAAAAAGCCGGCCCGTCTGGCTACATGACCCTTGACGAGATCCATGCAGACAAAGACCTTGCGATTGCAGAAGGCGACACCGCGATTGCCGCCAGTCTTGCCGAAATTGCCCTCAAGCTGACTGAATTAAACACTGAAAAATATGTACCAATCTTGCTCCTTGATGGCTCTCGTCTTGAATTGCTGATAATTACTCGTGATCAGCCAGCCCGCGCAATCCTTGCCATGCTGGAGGAATATAAACCGTGACCAAGAAAAAGTTTCTTGAACCAATTCGCAGCGAAATAGCCCCACCCAAGGTCGCAATCACAATCGCCCGCTCTGCTATGGGCGGCATTGATCTCGATCCTTTCTCCTGTGAGACTGCCAATAAAGCTGTCCTTGCTAAAAATTACTTTGACCGCAACAAGCTTTCCTTAGAAGAAGCCTGCCGCCAAGACTGGAATGTTTGCAAAGACACCCGAGTCCTTGCCTTCTCTCCGTTTGGCGTTCCGGTAACAACAAGGCTTTTTACCCGTTGCTGGGAGGCGTATCGGGCCGGTGATATTAGGCAAGCGGTGCTGATCACTTCATCGAATGAAGCCCTCTGCAAAACGCCTTGGTCTTGGGATTTCCCTCTTGCATTCCCATTTAGGCGACTAAGGAGCCAGTGGTTTGACCCGGACCTTGAACAGTTTTTTGATACCTACCCGTCCACTTGGACCTACATCGTTTTCCTGCCACCTGCTGAACCGCGGCAGTTTCATGAACGCTTGGCTGCTTTCTATGGAATCTGTGGCCCAATCGGCAGGGTCGTAATGAACTCAGATTCTGGCGATATAACTTGGCGGCAAAACTGGGAAACCCTTCACAAAAAACCTTACGCCTAGATCCATGTCGTTACATCTTCCTTTCAGCATGGTGCCAGGCGATGAATTCAGACTGCCAACTGGTGTCTGGTGGAGTTCATGGCGGGCAATAGTCCTTGACTCTTGGCTTATGTGGCGTGATGCGCTCCCCGCATCGGAGGAGGAGCGCGGCCAATTAACCCCACTTGTTATGCGGCGAATTGCTGATCTTGCGCGGCGGATTCATTTTGCTCATCAGCAGATGCCGGATTATCGCCTTCTCCAGGAATCCCCCTTCACCGTTGGCCGTTGGTGGGATCCCTATGACGATGACGAATGGGACACAGGCGGTCGCTGTCTTTTTAAGGTTGAGGGTTACAGCGCCGACGAAGTTATTCGATACCTGTCCCTGCGAACCCAGCCCAATGCCACCCGTATTTCGTCTAACTGGGTCGAAATCCAGTGGCCACCTACGGCATCAAATTCTGTTGGTCAAGCTCCTCCTGAGACGGACTAAATCCATCGCCGGGCTTGAGGGCGTAGTAAGACTTGGGCCGGGCCGCCTTAAGTTCCGCCGCCGCCCCCAGCTGGCCACTCCCTTCGGATTCAAATACAGCGTTTCCGCTTTCCCTTTCTTGGCGACGCAGGCTGGAGACTTTACCGCCACCAGATCTGTAATCCATGCTCGACTGCCCGCCCGTGCTTCCCCCGAAATCCTGGGCAAATCTGTTCTCCTGCCTAGCCCTGCCCAGGTACCGACGCACCAAGGCGTCACCCCTTTGCTCATTTCGAGCGGTTGCCCTAGTGCCGTCGTAAAAGCGGTTTTGGCTGTATCTTCGATCCACGGCTTGCACTCTGCATGCCCTGGTTCGGGCTTTTATCTATCTTACGAAAATGGAACCAACCATGAGATTTCATTCCCTCGCAGCCCGCGTTTTCTCCCAGCAGTGGGCCGGCGATCAGCGAACCGGCAGTTATCTGGCCCAAGCTATTGATTCTTTGTCCTCAATATCCGATAGCCGCCCCTGCGGACTGGGAGATTTTGAGAAGCCCCTGGGGCTGCTACTTAGGGCCGCAGAGCGCTCCCATTGCGGCAAACTCCCCACTAACTTGCTGCAGCGACTGGTCCTTGATACAGGAGACGGTTTGGCCGCCCCCTGCACATTCAAGTCTTCGTCGGTCTCTAACCCGCGCTGGTTTGATAACGACGATGGGATTGATTAACCCTGTAGCCCAAATTGGCTGTAAACCTGCCGCAGCCGATTGTCTAGTCCTTTTAACTGCTCGTTAATCTGTCCGTTCAATTCAGCGCCTGCACGAGGGGGCTGCACTGAAAACTGCTGAGCAGCCTGTTGTTGGGCAATTTGCTGGGCCTGGATTTGGGCGGCTTGCTGAAATGCCGTTTGAACCTCGCTCCTGGAGATCAACTCGGGAACGGTCTGCTCCAGATTAGCCAAACGGCTTGACAGGGATTTGTCCTGTCTCCCCCGACCAATATTCACCAGGCCGCCTCCGACCCCCGCTCCGATAATTGCCGAAAGGGCGCCGGCTATTAGGAATTCCATTAGTGATACTTTCCAATCAGAGTTAGTGTGTTAGCCAATGCGCTTATGTCACGGTTGTGCGGATCAAGCTGTATGGTCTTATTAACCTCGGCCACCATTCTCCCCGTGACATTTTCGGGGTCAATGGTTTTACCGGCCGCACGGGATGGCAACCAACGTCGCTGTGCTTCCCCCAGGGCGGTCTTAATTTCCCCTGGTGTTAGCTCGCCGTCGGCCATGGCGTAGATAACGCTCTTGAACGCAAACTCCACGTCTGAGCCGCTGTAAGACTTGATGTACGTATTTAGCAGCGGGTCAAGAATTGAATACGCCCGGGCCAAGACAGGCATGATCCGTTTCATCTTTGTGCGCTGAACCGCCTTGCCGGCCGCCCAGGACAGTGCGGTAGCCCCGACTCCCAGCAAACCTGGTGCCACTACCTGGATAAAAGCATCCATTGATTGACGGGCATTTGTTGTCCCCGGCAATGTATCTGCTTTTCCTTTTGCCAGTATCCCAATCTGTCGCCGCTAATCCCTGAGTCTTGCGGCGTAAAGAGGCTGAGCAAAAGTGCTAACCGGCCTTTTTACTACTCCAGATCTTGACGAGTGGTCGTACATCATTAGTTGGCCGGTATTTGGATCTTTGCCCGCTGCCACCCCGACATGAGTAATTGTTCCTGGCCCCCAGTTGCCATAGGTATTAGCAAACGCAATTGGATCCCCAGGCTGCACCTGGCTAATGGGTATCTTTGTCGCCACCTGATCATTGAAGAACCTTGATGCCAGCGCCCCACCGGTAGACAATCCATCCCAGCTCTTGCCGCTAGGGACTGGCACGTTTCTTCCCATCTTGTTCAGTATTGTTGCCGCACTGATAGCGCAGGCCTCGCCAACACCCTTGTTTAACCCCAATGATGATCGCCCCGCCCGATCAACTACGTCTCCAACTTTTACCGTGGGAGCCCCGCTAATACCTGCGGGTACCTCGCTCCCGGCCAGTGCTGTGCTGACTCCAATGGCCGCGTCATTGGCAGGAGTCGGCGTTGAGCTCATATCAAGTGCCTTCATCATTGCGTCCGTCGCGGCTGCTAGGTGAGGACTCATTTCACCTGACTCTTCCCCCGCAGGAGCCGAAAATATGTCTCCCGCCATGGGAGGACGCACTGATTCCTCCATTGGCGCTGACACTTGTTGCCCCATAAAATCCATAGGCTTTGAACTGCTGCTTACTCCGCTTGTCGCGGTTGGTGATAAGGAGCTGCCTAGGCCTGATTGAATCCTCCCAAGCCCTCGCTTGTAGAGGTCGCCACCTGGGGCCATTCTTGCTGCGGCTTTATCTGAATTTGTACCGAAGGAATCCGTTCCGCCCTGAAAGGGATTTCCTACTAATACTGTTCGATAAAGCTCCTTGGCACCCATCTTACCAGGCTGAAATCCTCTTTGTCGTAAATACCTTTCTACGTATGGCAATTGCTCCGTGACGGACATGCTTTTATTTGGCAGCCCGACTTCCCGCCTGGCATCAGGGCCGAACTGAATTAGGCCTCGGTATTTGCCGCCTTCTCCGCCCCAGATGTTAGGGTCGCCGCCTGATTCCAGCTCAAATAGACCAGCGAGGCTGCCTGGGTCAACACCCAACTGTTTAGCTGACTGGACAATTGCTTGAGCGTCCTGTTTGCGGTAAGTCACAGATTGTCAGTGCTGTCGATGATTTCCTCCATGTCTAGCTCCATGGAAGCGTCCTGATAAAGTTCTTGTGCGAACTCTTCAGCTTGCTTAATTGTAGGAGTAAACCCCATCATCTCTGCAAACTCTTCTTGAGTTTTAGGCACACCGCATGGAGCTTTCTCCTGCATTTTGAACGAGTATCCCGCCGAGCGAGACATTTTCATGAAGGTAAATTTCTGCTGAAACCGTGCCGCCCAGGAATCGCAAAGTGCGCTGATCAACTCCTCCTGGGTCAGCTCCTGAGCCTCCAGCGCAATACGGCGTAGCAGGTATTCCTGCTCCATCGTCAGTCGTTTGCCCACAATACCCTCCGTTGAAATCCATGAAGAATTTATATGGATCGCTCCACTTACATGGTTCGAGCCATGTAGTGATGCGCTGCTCCCTATCGGCACAGTAAAAGGGTTGGCGTGAGTACCATTCCTTCCACTCTTCTGAAGCCTTGCTGACGTTACAGCGTGTGCATGCCGCAACCAGATTGGATCTCAGGGAGTTACCGCCCTTGGAGCGAGGCCTGACGTGATCCAATGTAAGTGATATTTCTTCCCCGGAACTGCCGTGCGTTCTGCCGCAGTACGCGCAACCGCCCCAAGCATCTTTAATTGATTGCTTAAATTTCTTACGGGCTGTCTTGGGGGTTAGCTCAACAAGGCCATACATGTACTGATCCCAGTGCTCTGGAGTCATGGCCCTATTCAGATGGCTGCGCTCAGACTAGGGACGGCCCTGTAGTGGGCTAAAAGTGTTCCCACCTGCAATGGCTAAATTATTAAATCGTCGACTAATCCGCCAATCGCTCAGGGGTGTCAACGGGCGTTAACACTGAACATTTCTTTAAGGGGCGCCTAATCTGTATCCCGCACGCCCCAGGGGTGTATGCTGCTTGCCACAGCTTGCGCCTCCCATGGATCACCCTTCCCAGCCTCTGACCGCAAGAGAAGCTCTACTGATAATGGTCAAACGGTACGAGGCACGGCTACAGCGCCGCCACCTGCCGCCACTCGTACCTCGAGTAAAACCATGCGAAACACGGGATGCAACTCGTCTGGCCTAGCCCGATAAAACTGTGGATCCTTCATCATTCTTCGGTAAATATTAAACTGCTTAAGGTCGATCGACGATCTATCACATCTTTCCAAATCCGCAATTTCACGCCGCAGGGACTCTGTTGATACGGCGTCGGGCCAGCGCCTGGCAAGTTCCTCCAGGTCAGCCAGGTCTTTACGTTTTGCGGCCAACACTGGGTCTTCCTTGGCTGGGTTTGCAATCATTTTGGCCAGGTTATCTGCGGATAATATGCAGGCATCTAGAACTACATTCTGCGCAATTTCCTCCTTTATTCCTCCTCTTTCTTTACATAGACGATGACGGCATCGCCACCAAGCGGTTCCGTTTGATGTGTTGTACCTGAGATTGTGACCACAATTTGCGCACTTCAGCACACCCGTCAATGCATGGGCAACTCTTGAGTCATCCTTTGGCTGGAACCTGTTTCTAGCCCTTTTAAGGATTTCGGCAAGCGCTTGCCACTCCGTCTCTGAAATTAACGGTTCGTGCTGGTCATACAGCATCTGTTTGTAGTAGCTCTTCCAGCCCTGCCCGCCGTCCCTTAGGTGGCCAAGGTGTCCGCGTATTACTGGATTGCAGAACCAGGAATGCAAGGAGTTGGTAGCTGGCGTCCACGGGCACCATTCCGGCAAGGTTTGGCTGACTTTGCTAAAGCTTCCTCGTTCTTTCAATTCCCGTAGGACTCTCTTGGCGTGATCCCAATTACTAGGGTCTGGCACTAACTGATGATTTGGGCCGCCCATGTAGCCAAATGGTTTGCGCCGACGAAGGTGACGCCCTTGTTGTCTATGGACGACCATTGCCTTTTTGATTCTCATGGACAGCATCCGGCTCTCCATCTCAGCCAGGGAGGTATGCAGCCTTGCCATCAGAAACCCCTGGGGACTAGCGGTCTCGATCACGCCACCATCCAGCGCAGACACCTCGACCTGCTTCTCGGCGCATAAGGCCAGCAGTAGATCGGTGTTAGCTGCGTCCCTGCCCAGCCGGTCTACCCGTGTAACTACCAGCTCCTTGACTTTGCCTGCCTTGACCAGCGCGGCCGCCTCGAGGATCCCTTCCCGGTCGTTCTTCCGGCCAGACACGAGCTCAGAGATCACCGTGTCGCATCCAGCCTGCTCCAGGCGCAGGATCTGTGCTTGCAGGGCGCCCTCTTGCTCGTCCGTGGAGCACCTCGCGTAACCTAGCCTCATCGCCCCAAAACTCAGTCCCCACCTATTCTGCGCTATGTCTACATTCTCTTTAGAGAATGTAACTAAAGCGCACATAGTCAGAACCCTTGCTACAACTGGGCTCTAGCCGTAAGGGCTACCCCAGGACGGTGTCAACGGTTGAGACCCCGGAAGAGGTTGACCCGCCTGAGAAAAACGTGATGGTGTCAGGGCCGGCCGCGCCAGCCAAGGGGGCCGCCGCAGTAATACCCTCCGCCGCCGTGATTCCACCCAGCCCGGGAAGAGCGTCATTAGAAGGAGCTGACCATGTGTTGAAATCCGAACTCCGCACATAGGCCGCCAGTTCATCGGTGCTGGTGGTGGCAACGATGGCGTCTTCCTTGGCATTGCTTAGGTCGCGAATCTCTGCTCGACGATCCAGGACGGACTGAGGAACCGGTTTCCCTGAGCTTGGATCGTTCAGGCGCTCGATGTACCAGCCAGTATCTGCGAGCAGGGTGTTGGCGGTTTGCTTAACCGTGGCAACCCATTGCTGTACCAACTGCGCATGGTCTTTAGGTATTAACTTGTTGTCATTATCCCAGCCCCAATAAAAAGCCTGGTCGTAGGGAATGGGGTCAATGCTTTCGTAAATCCCAATATTGCTTCGCTCTTCCGGGGAAGCAAGCCTCAGCCAATTCGCTGGATACTGAGTCCCATCCCACGTAGTAAATGGCGTGTCAAGCGCCAGTGACCGGCCGTCAAGAATAAACATTGGTTTCCTAGTTTTGTCTTCTGATAAAGCTATCCAGCGCGCAACCGGACAACTTTGCGTGGACTTATTCTAGGAAGTTTTGTTTGCATCCCTACCATCCGGCACCCAGACATCGGGGAACCAGGATTTGACTCGATCTGACGTTGGGTAGCGGCGGGCAATCGCTTTTATTTCCTCCCTCATTTCACGGGGAATTCGCGGCACTAACCTTGGCTGGGACAGTGTTATCAAGAAGTCCCGTGCTGAGAGCATTGCCAGTAATTCTGAAGCGCTTGGCGGATCGGCCACTTAGCTATCCCCCTTCTCGAGCTTTTCGAGCCTGCTTATCAATCGATTGAGGTAGTAGCGAGATTTTTTGGCGTCCCGCAGTGGGTGCCCTTTGTCAAACAGCCTGCCGAGGTACTTGCAGGTATTCCACAAAAGCGATCCGGTTACTGGGTCTGGCGCCCTTGCCACCCAGTCTTCCAGTACGTCAATAACCTCGATTGCCCGGCCTTCCGCGTAATGGCTAGGCCTGTCGACCGGGTCATAGTCAGCGGCACCCATTCTTTCTGCATGCTGGGGTTTGCAATCTGCAAGGTAGCGTGTAACCTCCTGACAGAGTACGGCTTTTCAGTGACCCAGCTTCCGACCATTACCCAGGCCTGGGGGCAGTTCAAGGAAGAACGCACGGAACTGGGTATAACCGTTATTGCGATGGAATCGGCGGATCTGGCGCCACTTACTCCCCTCGCGGTGGGGACGGAAGCACAACGTACCAAAATAGGGGCGGTGGGACCAGCCGTACCGAAACCTATACAACTACCCCTATCTATGGCGGCGGCTACACCCGTCAAACCCGCACCGACTACTACGGTCGCTAAAGATTAAGCCTGGGCCTCTTCTTAATTAAGTCATTAAATTTAGAAGAGGTTCAGACTACTGGGCTTCCAGTTCGTCAATGAGGTCATGTAGATCACTGACATCAATCACACGTTTAATGTCGCCTTCATCGGGACCAACAAAAAGGCAAGAAGCAAGTTCTTCGTCAATAGCGTGGATGGCGGAGGCAACCATTTTGCAAGCCACTGGTTCAAACGCTGGACCTGAATGTTGCATAGCAGCATCTAGTACTGATTGAGCGGCGGGGGAAAGTTTAGTCATTGTCCCTCCAGTTCGTCGTCGATGGCGAGTTGTTCCTTCATACTGCCTTTAGTTCGTCGGCAATGGCGAGGATTACATCAAGAGCATCTTTCCATCCGTCAACATAATTTTGATGAACGTAATTAATGTCTTCAATGTGAGCTTTTGGATGTGCCTGATCCGCAGCAGCACGAAGGGCGGCGGCAGCAATATATCCGCTATTTACGCGGATCATCCAAGGTCGGACTTTGTAAGCAGCATCCAGCACTGCCTGAGCAGCGGGTGATAGGTCAGTCATTAGGCAATGCCTCCAGGGCTTTGCGAAGGTTTGTAATAGGGACAAACCCCATCCCAAAATCTTTCAGATTAACCTCCAGATCGTCTAGATCTTTAATTGCCTGTTCTTTCAGCGTCGGCGGCTTGGGGCGTCTGGCGGCGCGGAGCTTGTTTGTTGTTTCAATGTCAGTCCAGTCCCGGACAAACCACTCACAACACGCATCCAGTTCTTGGTCGGCGCCAGCTTGAAAGGCCTCCAGAATAAGTAGAACGTCAACTTCTCTTATGCTGATGTTCTTAAAGCTACGCGAAAGGGCGGCGCTGTCGCATAACTGCTGCACCAGCTCAGGCGGTGGGGTGATTGGATGATCAGTCATGTGATTAGTGTGCGGGACTACTAAATTCAACAGCCAGCCAAGCGGGCACGAGCATTAGAAACAATACGTTCAGCTTTTGCACAAAACTCAATGCGCCGTGAATCAAAACTACCCGGTGTCCTTACAGTCTCATCCCAGGTCTCAACAAGCTCCCGACACAGATTTTTGTAAGGATCTTTATCTATTGTATTTTCGTTAGGGAAATTTGAATCTCTATCTTCTTCCAGAAAAGTTCCTCCAAGAGCTTTAAAAAGATCTGTAAATAAAGTTTTTTCCATAAGCTCAGGCGGCGGGGTGACTGGATGGTCAGTCATGTGATTGGTATGCGGGACTAGTGAGTGCCCTTGAGCTTCCGAGAATTTCTCGGTAGTCTTAAGGGCACTATACCACTGCACGAAGCATTTCGCAAGCCATGGCGCTTCTGGCGCTCATCAATGCGGGCGCGGCGTTTGGCGCTGAAGTCTTTTGTTGGCGAAGTATTAGCTGGGGAAGCGGCCCAGGTAATACTGCCCATGTATTGACCGAACCGCCAATACGTGCGGGCGAAGAAGGAGCGGACCATATTCGTGAGGCCACGAAAATGGTTACGAGCACGTTCGTAAATTTACAAGCACGTTCCTATATTCGAGCAAATGTCGCCACCAGAGAACACGTGTCCACTACTCACCTGGCGCGGGCGTAGTTGAAGGGGGATTCGGCAAATGCTGCGTAGATGTATGTACCACCAGACACGTTGCCGTCCGCACCAGGGACACGCAATTTAAAACCATTAGACAAGAAGTCAACAACATTTGTCGTGCCTTCCGCTGTAGAACCGTTTGCTACAATATATTTTGTTGCAACGTTATAAGGATCTCTTGCGCTGTCAATCATGATCCACCCAACCGTATCTGCTGCATCAGTTCGCTTATAAATTAAGAATCGAGGTCGCAGTCCGGTGAACACAAACGGCCCATCCGTACTCCCGTTGCCGGTATAGCTGCCAAAAGAAGAGTACCCGACTACTGGGGCGAAGCAGTAGGCAATCCCTTTATGTCCACTGCCGCCATTATTAGAGCGATAAGTAAAAACACTAGAAGTAGGACTTCCCACGAATAGCTCCAACCCAGACCTTGTTGCGGATGCCGCTGTACTGGTTAGGTATAAATTATGATTAGCAGTCAGGCTGGAATGGTAAACACCCCACTCCGAAACTAGATTTGAATCTCGGCAAATAATCAAGCTAGGGGCAACATTTAATCCGTGACCTATAGTGTAGTTAGTGTAGAAGGTGTATCCTGTAAATGTGACCACGCTAAACCCAGCCGTAGCATTAGCCCGCACCTGACTAGTGATGCTGCCTTGTGTGTTGGATACGGTTGACCCACCGGCATTCCAGCACCAGCCGACGTAAGCATCACTACTTTGGTTTACCCAAACTGAATTAACTGCTCCTGGCGCAACAGTAAAACCATTGGAATCAAAAGACGTAATAGCTCCGTAGTTTGTTCCTTCTTCACCAGCCCCACCACCTTCTGCTGTAGTTCTGTTTGAAAATAAAACCTTACTGCCACCAGCTTCGCGCACAGCGTCAAATAAAACATGGTTGTAACCGTTTGAGCGGTCTTTAATCCAAACAAAATCAGGGGAAAATCCAAGGCCCGTAAGTGCTCTTGAAGACGCACTATTGCCATCATATTTAACTACATCAAACACCGTATTAGACTTCGTGACTAATGGGGCTGGCAGGTTAGTTGTGCAGAGTGCTTTGTAGCCTGATGGTGCGGTGTAGGCAAATGCGCGTTGGCCGAAGTTGGCGGATCTTGTGGCGGCTGAACTGTACGCGCCAGCAGTAAAGAAATAAGGTCCCTGGGTCAATCCAGTTACTGCAGTTCCCTGGCTAGTTCCATTTTTGTAGAAAGTAAGCGTTCCATTGTCTCCATCAAAAGCTGCACCAAGAATATCGCCAGTTGTGTAGCTACTGCCGTAACTGGTAGTGCTGCCATTGTTCATCAATCGACCAGTATCAGCGTAGGACCAAGTTGTAGCGTTTGACCCCATATAACTTTGAATTGGTATATTCTTGCCAAAACCTATTGCGTATTCACCGCTGCCCAGATTAGTAATGGTAAGCTCAAAATACCATTTGCCGCTTGTCATCCCTATCGTGGATGCAGTACAGTTGTCAACTGTTGAAGACTTGGCAAGATCAAGATTGCCATTTGAAAGAGTAAGATCTGTACCTTTTTGCAACGGATTTAACGTTGCATAATTGCCCCTCACCTCGCCGCCCACGCCGGTGTCTGATTGCGATCCATTAGTGGGGGAGTCTACGAGGCTGTCGTTGCCTGCAGATTGTGCCGCAGTAGCACTGGCGGTAAAGGAATAGATTTTATAGCCGCCCGTGTTGGCATATGTATAAGTAAGGCCCCCGCCAACTAAAAGATCCGCATAACTATTTGAATAGCGAATGACAACAATGCCAGATCCACCTGCGCCGCCGAGAAAGCTGCCGCCCCCTACGGCGCTTGCACCACCACCACCACCACCACTATTTGCTGCCCCAGGAGCGCCAGCCGAGCTGTATCCTCCTGCGCCGCCACCGCCAGATCCGCCAGATCCGCTATATCCGCCGCCGCCGCCACCGGCATAGGTCACAGATGACCCGGTAATTGATACTGCAACACCTGATCCACCATTGCCCCCTGTTTGTCCGCCAGATGGAGCGTCCCCCCCAATAGAACCAGCGCCCCCGCCCCCGCCGCCGCCACCAAGATAAAAGCCGTATATGAAGTAGTTACTTGCCTGAGACCCACCACGGAAACCTTGCCCGGCAGTGCCGTCGCCGTATGAATTGCCGATGGGATTATTCACCCCAGACTCGCCGCCGCCTGATCCTCCAGTCGGACCTTTTACATTGCTACCACCGTTTGCCGCTCCGCCGCCAAGCGCAACAATTGAGCCAAACACGGAGGGCGAACCACTGGTATCTGATGCCCCTCCGGCACCGACTGTTACGGCATAACTAGCACCAGCAGTTATAGATAAAGGAGTCTCCAGTGCTCCGCCGCCACCAGTCGCAGTCACTGTGCTACGCAACCCACCTGCGCCCCCGCCGCCGCCACCGTAAGTTTGCGCTCCGGTTCCTACGTTGCAACCGCCGCCGCCGCCGCCAACAACCAAATAATCAACAGTTGGCGGGCCGCCTGATGATGGGAAGGTCACCGAACTAGGGCCCCCTGTAACACTAAAATTATTTGGGGTCCAGTTGTTCCCCAGCCCGCTATAGTCCTTCCCTAATGTGCTGGCAGTGTTACTGGAATTGTCGGCAAACTGTAGATAGGAAGAATTGTTATATGCAACTACTGGGGAAAAATTACTGGTGTATTTGGCAGCTCCATTGTAAATTCGGAAATCTTGGACATAACCTGATAGGTACTGAGCTAACGTACTACTGTAGTATTCAACGCCGATTCTTAAGGTACTGTCAAGGGCTGTTGTTTTAGTCGCTGATCCAATTTGCACACCATTTTGAAATAAACGCAGGGTTGAACCTGACCTTGTTAAAGCATAATGCTGCCATGCACCAACTATATAATCAACGCCAGGGGACATTAAAGTTATCCCGCTGTAGACATATAATTGATTGTCTCCGCTGCTTCTATACAATTCTATTCCGGTGCTTGTTGCAGTATCCCCCAAGGAAAAAAGTGACTGCTGCCCGCCTGCTGACGGATACCACCAAGCTTCTATACAAAAATCTCCAGTTAATGATTCTATAGTTGCTTGTAGATAATCTCCGCTGCCGTCGAAAAATCCGCTGCTGCCATAAAATTTACTTTGCGCCGTACGGGTACTTGTATCGCCATTTACAGTGATTGTCTTGGCAACGCCACTACCCTTTATTACTGCACCTTGGTCGCCAAAGGATGTGCCGCCATTGGCACCATCCATCGGCAATGCGAGCACAATCGACGAACTATTTGCATCAGTTCTAGTGCCAGACCCTTTAGAAGCGCCATAGGTATCAGTGGTATTCCACGCCGGCAATGCACCAGTGGCCGCAGCGACTGAAACCAGCCCATAACTGCCGCTGTAAGCCTTAGGTATCCACTGCCCGGTGGTTGCGTCAGTCTCCGCAAATGATGCCGGGGTGAGTGCTTGACCGTCAACAAACTGGATATTAGCTAAATAACCATTCAAAAGTGCAACCGCAGTGCTGTACGCACCCAACCCGTGTTGAATTGTGCTATTAAACAGTCCTGTTGCATAGCCAGATGATGGGTTGGTGTTGGTTGAAAAGG